>Ga0187860_1000137_pt1 | contig 72435 bp, 61 predicted proteins | sample June2016WEW_10_4_FD_132981 | JGI IMG/M metagenome (GOLD analysis project Ga0187860, IMG submission 132981) | Peatland microbial communities from SPRUCE experiment site at the Marcell Experimental Forest, Minnesota, USA - June2016WEW_10_40 | ecosystem: Environmental > Terrestrial > Soil >...
ACGACGACGCCGTCATCCTCTACACCTCGGGGACGACCGGCCAGCCGAAGGGCGCCGAGCTCACCCACGCCAACCTGACCAGGAACGCCGAGCTCACCGCGGTCACGCTGATCAAGGCGGGCCCGGACGACGTGATCATGGGCTGCCTGCCGCTGTTCCATGTCTTCGGCCTGACCTGCGGCCTGCTCGCGACGATCTGCAGCGGCTCCTGCCTGACCCTGCTGCCCAGGTTCGACCCGGCCAAGGCGCTGGAAATCATCGGCCGGGACAAGGTGACCATCTTCGAGGGCGTCCCGACGATGTACGCGGCCATGCTGCACCAGCCCGGCAGTGCTGACGCCGATGTCTCGTCGCTGCGCACCTGCATCTCCGGCGGCGCGGCCATGCCGGTGGAGCTGATGCGCAGCTTCGAGAGGACGTTCGGGTGCATCATCCTGGAGGGCTACGGCCTGTCCGAGACCTCTCCGGTCGCCTCCTTCAACCACCCGGACAAGGTCCGCAAGCCGGGCTCTATCGGCACGCCCATCCTGGGCGTCGAGATGCGGGTGGTCGACGCTGACGGCGCGGACGTGCCCGTCGGCGAGATCGGCGAGATCGCCATCCGCGGCCACAACATCATGAAGGGCTACTGGCAGCGGCCCGAGGCCACCGCCGAAGCCATCCCGGACGGCTGGTTCCGTAGCGGTGACCTGGCCAAGGTCGACGAGGATGGCTACTTCTTCATCGTGGACCGGAAGAAGGACATGATCATCCGCGGCGGCTACAACGTGTACCCGCGGGAGGTCGAGGAGGTCTTCTACGAGCATCCCGCCGTCGCCGAGGCCGCGGTTATCGGCATCTCGCACGATGAGCTGGGCGAGGAGATCGGCGCCGCCGTGGCCCTCAAGCCGGGAGAGGAGGCCACCACCGGCGAGCTGAGGGAGTTCGTCCGGGAGCGGGTCGCCGCGTATAAGTACCCGCGCTACGTCTGGCTGGTGCCCGGCCTGCCGAAGGGGCCCACCGGGAAGATCCTGCGCCGTGAGGTGCAGCCGCCGGAGGACCTGGGCTGACCGATAGCACCAGGCGGGCCATGCCGGGCGGGCGATGATGGCGGTGCGGGTAACCTGGCGCGCGTGCGATTGACGGTGTTCTGGGAGCGCATGCGTGCGCAGTTCGGCGAGGCCTATGCCGACAGCGTGGCCAAGGACCACGTGCTGGGGGGCCTGGGCGGCCGGACCGTGAACCAGGCGCTGGCGGACGGCGAGGACGCCAAGGTGGTCTGGCGCGCGGTCAGCGATGACTTCCGCGTCCCCGACCGGCTCCGCTAAGGGCCCGGCATTCCTGCGAAACGGGAGTCTGGCCGCACGCTCGTCCTTGTCTCGGGCTCGCCAGGATCGGGCAGGACCAGCCTGGCGGTGCCGCTGGCCGCCGAGCTCGGGTTCACGCTGCTCGGCAAGGACCGGATCAACGAAGTCCTGCACGATGCGCTCGCCGCGGGAGAGACCGAGCCGGCCTGGCCTGGTCGCGGCAGCTTGGCGGCGCCGCCATGGAGCTGCTGTGGGCGCAGGCCGCCGGTGCGCCCGCGGTGGTCCTCGACGCGAACTTCTGGCCGGACGACCCCCGGCCACAGGCCCGGATCCGGGAGCTGGCGGCCAGCCCGATCGAGGTGCACTGCACGTGCTCGCCGGAGGTCGCGGCCCGCCGCCATGCGGCGCGGTCACCCACCCGGCACCCGATCCACCTGGATGCCGTGCGGGACCTGTCGCCGGAAGCCCTCGCCAGGTACGCGCGCCCGGTCGGCGTGGGGCCGGTGATCACCGTGGACACGACGACGCCAGTCGATATCGCTGGCCTGGCCGGTGCCGTCCGGGCGCTGCCGCCGACCGGAAACGGGTCCTGACCAGCCCGTTTGGCGGGGTGGTGCAGCGATTTCGACCGGCCCGGCGTGTCGCCTTCATGATCGAACAATTGTTCGTTACAGTATCCGTGCTGGCGGTCCCCTTGCAGCCCTGCATAGGCCGGATAGCTGCAGTACGCGGAACTGTCGGTGGCGGCGCGTAGCGTCTGCGCCGACAGCAGATGACACGGCCTGGCAGTGCGGAGCACGCACGCAGCGAGCGGCTCGGGCAGCCCTCGATCCCGACAGGAGTTCACATGGCACCGAACGACAAGTCTGGCGTCAAGGGCGGCGACCGGGAGAAGTCCCTGGACACCGCGCTCGCGCAGATCGAGCGGCAGTTCGGCAGGGGCGCCATCATGCGGCTCGGCGACGACACCCGCGCGCCGATCGAGATCATCCCGACCGGATCGATTGCCCTGGACGTGGCACTGGGCATCGGCGGCCTGCCCCGCGGCCGCATCGTCGAGGTATACGGACCTGAGAGCAGCGGCAAAACCACCATAGCGCTACATGCCGTAGCGAACGCGCAAAAAGCGGGCGGGATAGCGGCCTTCATCGACGCCGAGCACGCGCTCGACCCCGACTACGCCAAGAAGCTCGGCGTCGATACCGACGCCCTGCTGGTCTCCCAGCCGGACACCGGCGAGCAGGCGCTCGAAATCGCCGACATGCTGATCCGCTCCGGGGCGATCGACGTGATCGTCATTGACTCGGTTGCGGCGCTCGTGCCGCGGGCCGAGATCGAGGGCGAGATGGGGGACAGCCATGTGGGCCTGCAGGCTCGTCTCATGTCCCAGGCCCTTCGCAAAGTCGCCGGCGCCCTGAATCAGACCAAGACCACCTGCATTTTCATTAACCAGCTCCGGGAAAAAATCGGTGTGATGTTCGGATGCATGTCCTACGGCACCAGGGTTACGCTCGCCGACGGAACACAGGAGAAAATCGGTAAGATTGTCAATCAGCGACTTAATGCCGAAGTTCTCTCTTATGATCCCGAGACTGGAAAAACTGTACCGCGCAAAATCGTTAACTGGTTCAATAACGGCCTCGCCGAGCAGTTCCTACAATTCACCGTCGCTAAGTCGGGCGGTAATGGCCGGGCGCAATTCGCGGCGACCGAGAATCACCTCATCCGCGGGCCGGGAGGTTGGCGTCCCGCAGGGGAGCTGGTCGTCGGCGATCGTGTCATGATTGCCGAGCCGAAGCGCCTGAGCCGTCAGCAGGAGCAACTCATCCTGGGTGCCCTGATGGGTGACGGCTCTCTGTCGGCAAATCGCCGGGACAGGTCGGGTACCCGCTTCCGCATGGGCCACGGCGCTAGGCAAGCGGACTACCTGGAATGGAAAGTCTCGCTTCTCGGGAACATCGGATGTACGCGGACCGTGAATGCCAAGGGGGCAGTCTTCGCTGACTTCACGCCGCTGCCCGAACTGGCGGAAGTACTTGATGCCGTCTACTTCGGCGATGGCAAGAAGCACCTGAGCTGGGATTACCTCAAGGCACTCACCCCTCTCGCGCTCGCTGTCTGGTACATGGACGACGGCTGCTTCACTGTGCGCTCCAAGGGCGTCCAGGAGAGAACGCAAGGGGGAACTGGCCGGATCGAGATCTGTGTCGAGGCCATGAGCCCTGGCTCACGGGACCGCATCGTGGCTTACCTGCGGGACACTCACGGGCTGGATGTGCGCCTCCGCGCCAGCGGCGCCAGGGGAGTCGCTGTCCTTCAGTTCACGACGTCGGCATCGGAGAAGTTCCAGAAGCTCGTCGCCCGGTACGTGCATCCCTCGATGGAGTACAAGCTCCTGCCGCGCTTCGGCCAGCAGTTTGATGTCACGCCTGAGTTCGCGGCCGCCGAAATGCGGCTCATGCCGGCCAGGATCCTGGGTATTCATGTGAAGCCGCCAACCCGCTCGATGGCCAAGTTCGATATCGAGGTTGAAGGCTGCCACAACTACTTCGTCGATGGTGTCATGGTGCACAACAGTCCAGAAACCACGACCGGCGGGAAGGCGCTGAAATTCTATGCGTCAGTGCGGCTGGATATCCGGCGCATTGAAACACTTAAAGATGGTACAGATGCCGTAGGTAACCGTACCCGTGTAAAGGTCGTAAAGAATAAGCTCAGCCCGCCATTCAAAACCGCGGAATTCGATATTCTGTATGGAATTGGGATTAGCCGGGAAGGCAGCCTGATCGACCTCGGCGTCGAGCAGTCGATCGTGCGCAAGGCCGGGGCCTGGTACACCTACGACGGCGACCAGCTCGGCCAGGGCAAGGAGAACGCCAGGAACTTCCTGCGCGAGAACCCCGACCTCGCCAACGAGATCGAGAAGAAGATCAAGGAGAAGCTCGGCGTGGGTGCGCGTATCGATGCGGATGCAGCCACCCCGGCGGTGACTAAGGGCGGTAGCGCCGGCGGCGCGGCAGGCCTGACGGTCGTGCCCGGCGGTCCCAAGTAAGCGGGCCATCGGCGTGCGGGCCGGCGAGGGCGAAGCGGACGCCGATCCGGAGGCGATTGCGCGGCAGATCTGCCTGCGGCTGCTGACCGTCGCGCCGCGGACCAGGGCCCAGCTAGCCGATGCGCTGCGGCGGCGGGACGTGCCGGAGTCAGCGGCTGATGCCGTGCTCGGCCGGTTCGCGGACGTCAAGCTCATCGACGACACGATGTTCGCGCAAGCCTGGGTGGAGTCGCGGCATTACGGCCGCGGGCTGTCCAGGCGCGCGCTCGCCAGCGAGCTGCGGCAGCGCGGCGTTCCGTCCGAGGACATCGACTCGGCCGTCAGCCGGCTCGACCCCGAGCAGGAACTGGCGACGGCCGAGGCGCTGGTGGCGCGGCGGCTGGCAGGCACCCGCGGCCAGCCGCCGCAGGCCCGGATCCGGCGGCTGATGGGCGTGCTCGCCCGGAAGGGCTATCCGCAGGCTCTGGCCTACCGGGTGATCCGGACGGCGCTGGAACAAGATCGGGCGGACCAGGCGGCTGAAGGCAGCCGGCTGGCCGATCTGGCCCTGGAGGAAGCCATGGTCGGCCTGGCCGATGCCGAGACCGAGGCGGACGCTGAGCCGCAGGAGCAGGACTACGCAGGTTGACGATGCGTCCGGTCTCTCGGGCGGAATGCTGGCTAGCGGGCGGGACGGCCGCAGGCTCAGGGCGGATAGGCCGGGGCAGAGCGGCGCGAAGTGACCGCTGAAAAAAAGCGCTATCGAACGCATGGGTGGCGCGAGGCGGCGTCCGTCCGTCAGAGGTGTACGGCGAGTGGTTGGGAGGTGCCGCTGGAGTAGTAGCCGACCGCGCCAGCGTTGGAGGGGAGAGCCGCGACACCGGTAAGGACGTTGATGACGCCGGGGTTGGAGCTGGACACCTTGGTCCAGGCGGTGCCGTTCCAGTGCTCGACCAGCGTCTGTCTCCTGGCCCCAATCGACGGCCCGTAGTAACCCACCGCCCAGGCGTTGCGCTTCGATGAGGCGGCCACGCCCAGCAAGTCGACGACGGGTCCGACCGGGGTTGGGCTGGGCACCTTGGTCCAGGCGGTGCCGTTCCAATGCTCGATAAGGGTGTGGCCGGTACCCGAGGTGAAGTACTCGCCCACGGCCCAGGCGCTGGTTGTGGAGGTCGCGGTCACCGCGGACAGCACCGTCCATGACGAGCTGGGGCTGGGACTGGGCACCCGGCTCCAGGCGCGCCCGTTCCAGTGCAGGATCAGCGGCTGGTGCCTGTCGGAGGTGAGGACATACCCGACTGCCCAGGCGTTGCTGGCCGACGTAGCCGTCACGCCTTGCAGCAAGGACTCGCCGCTGCCGGGAGCGCCGCTGCGCTGCCGGGTCCAGGCGGTGCCGTTCCAATGCAAGATCAGCGCCTGGTATGCCCTGGCGGTTTCGTTGTAAGTATCGCCCACCGCCCACGCGCTGGCCGCGGAGCTGGCACTGACCGCGTTCAGCACGCTCGTGCCGCTGGTGAGAGAGCTTGCCACCTGGGTCCAGGAAGCGCCGTTCCAGTGCACGATCAAGGGCAGGAATGCGCCCAGGTCACTGTGGTAATTCCCCACCGCCCAGGCATCAGACGTGGAAACGGCCGCTACGCCTTGGAGGAAATTGGTGGTAGCACCGGGGTCCGGGCTGGGCTGGACAGACCACGCCTTGCCGTTCCAGTACTCAATCAAAGATTCGTTACTCCGGCCGCTGACCTCTCTCCCCACGGCCCAGGCAGTGCAGCCAGCGGCGAGCGTAACGCCGCTCAGAAAGTTGGCCCCCGGCCCTACGGCGGGCGGCGTCTTCCATGCCTGGCACGTGGTGGCCGAGGCTGCCGCGGGTGCCGCACTGATCAGCGTGCCAGCCAGAGCCGACGCCGCCAGCATCCGGAACGTCAACCGGGTCCATCCAAGAGCACCCACAGCCGTCCCCTTTGCCAGAGCGTTGCCCAAATGCCAGAGCGTTGCCCAAAACTCCCAACAAGATTAGGACGCCGGATAGATCGTATCGGATTACGGCAATCCAGCCATTTCCGGTCTCATGTCCTGAGATCTCAGGCGGAGCGGCCTGCGGCGGGTGCTCGCTGACTGGCCGGCTAGCGGCCCGAACGGTGGCTGTGCACCAAGGGTCGGCGCGACGAGGTGATCTTGGTCAGCAAGGTGCTGCCGCATCACGGGACCCGCGCGGGCACGACGCGGGCATGCCAGTCGAGCCTGCGGCGGCTAAACACCGACCGGCTGCCCCCCGGCTCCGGATGATCACATGTGGTGCATCTTCCAGTAGCGCTTCAGGTCGGGCAGGCCCGCGTAGGCCAACCAGCCGGCAGCCATGGTGAAGCCGATGGCGACCAAGGCGAGCGGCACCATCAACAGCTTTTTCATGGGAACCCCCGGAACCTGGCTGATACTGACAGCCCACTGTGCCAGCCTGACGGGCGCTGCGCCAGGCGGCATCCCCGGGGTGGGCAGGCCGATTCCGGTCACTCGCCGCGTGCTCGCGGGAGCGAAATCTGGCCAGCCGCCAGGCCGATCAAACCAGGAGAAAACGGGCTAGCGACGGGTGTCGGGCGAGTTCCGGCCGTGATGAAGATCATCGGCCTTGCTTGCCCAAAACGTTATCAACGCTTAACCTCACGGCAGCGAGGTTTTTCTCCGCGTAGGGCGGATCAGTGGTGTGGATAAGTGCAGATACGCATCGCCGGACAGCCTGACACGGGCTGCCGGTGGTCTGGATTAGGTAGAGGCAAGGCATGACTGACAGGCAAGCGCGCAGCCGGACCGCGATGCGGCCAGGCCGGGCGGCGTCAGCCTGAGGAAGGAGCACACGGTTCCGGGCTGTCCGGCGGGCAGGGTGCGAGAGCGCGACTGCCTGGTCTTGCGATACCCACGATCGCTGGGCCGGATGAGCTGAGAAGACGGTGTCCCGGCCAGAGCGGGCCGGCTGATAGCCCGTCCGGCCGGCTGCCTGGCGAGACGGCCAGCGCCGCCCGGCGAGCGGGTGGCTGGGCACTAGCCGCCCGGCCGCGAAGGCCGCCCTGCGCGCAGTAACCCCTCGCTGCACGGCATCAGTGCGCCCGGCAATGCCGACGGCGCATGCGGCCCCGCGAGCGGAAGGGGTGGGCAGTTGAGCGACGGAATCGTGCTGGCGCTGGCCATAGTGGCCTGTGTTGCGCTGCTGGTTGTCGGGGTCGCGCTGGTCCTGGTCGTGCGCCGGGGCAGCGGACCGCTGACCAGGGCGGCGACGCAGCCCCAGCTCGCTGCTCCCGTTCAGGCTGACGGCAGTGCCGCAGCCCTCGCCGAGGCCGGCCGGCAGGCAGCCGACGTGCTGGCCAGGGCCGAGAGCGAGGGTGCCGCCATCGTCCGGCAGGCCGAGACGTCGGCAGCTCAGATCGCTGGCGCCCGCCAGCAGGCCGACGCTGACGTGCAGGCGAGCAAGGACGAGGCCAGGCAGCTGCGCGCCGACCTGGAGCGCCGCGAGGTCAGGCTGGCCGAGCGCGAGCAGCGGATCGATGAGGAGGCGCGGAAGGCCGACGAGCGCGCACGCGAGCTCGACTCCATCCGCCGTGAGCTGGACAGCCAGCGAGCGGACTTGCAGCGGCTCAAGGCCGAGCGCCGCGAGGTGCTGGAGCGCGTAGCTGGCCTGACGACGGATCAGGCCAAGGCCGAGCTGGTGGCCGGGATCGAGAACCAGGCCAAGCGCGAGGCGGCGCTGATCGTCCGGGACATCGAGGGAGAGGCCCAGCGAGAGGGCCAGAGCCGGGCCAGGAAGATCGTCACGCTGGCGATCCAGCGTGTCGCGAGCGAGCAGACGAGCGAGTCGGTCGTCTCGGTGCTGCATCTGCCCGGCGACGAGATGAAGGGACGGATCATCGGCCGGGAGGGCCGGAACATCCGCGCCTTCGAGTCCGTCACCGGCGTCAACCTGATCATCGATGACACCCCGGAGGCCGTGCTGCTGTCCTGCTTCGACCCGGTCCGCCGGGAGGTTGGCCGCCTCACGCTGGAGCGGCTCGTGCTGGATGGCCGGATCCACCCGCAGCGCATCGAGGAAGCCTACGAGCGGAGCAAGGCCGAGATCGAGAAGCTGTGCGTGCGGGCCGGCGAGGACGCGCTGGTCGACGTCGGCATCACTGACCTGCATCCCGAGCTGGTCAACCTGCTCGGCAGGCTGCGCTACCGCACCTCGTACGGGCAGAACGTGCTGAAACACCTGGTGGAGTCCGCGCACATCGCCGGGATGATGGGCAGCGAGCTCGGCCTGGACCCGGTGCTGATGAAGCGCTGCACGGTCCTGCACGACATCGGGAAGGCGCTGACGCACGAGGTCCAGGGCAGCCACGCGCTGATCGGCGCCGAGATCGCCCGCCGGTACGGGGAACCCGAGGACGTGGTGCACGCCATCGAGGCGCATCACAACGAGGTCGAGGTACGGACGGTCGAGGCAGTCCTCACCCAGGCGGCAGACGCGATCAGCGGCGGCCGCCCCGGCGCCCGGCGCGAGTCGCTCGAGGCTTACATCAAGCGGCTGGAGCGGCTGGAGCAGATCGCGCTGGCCCAGGACGGGGTGGAGAAGGTCTTCGCCATGCAGGCCGGCCGCGAGGTCCGCGTGATGGTCAAGCCTGAGGCGGTGGACGACATCCAGGCGCAGGTCATCGCCAGGGACGTGGCCAAGCAGGTCGAGGAGGAGCTGACCTACCCCGGCCAGATCCGGGTCACCGTCGTGCGCGAGTCGCGGGCTACCGAGTTCGCCCGCTGACGCGCCCGCCTGCCCGCTGTACCCGCTCGCCCGGCGCCGTCCCCGGCTAGCCCGCCGCGGCCCGGCCGCCGTCGGACAGCTTGACCTGCGGGATGCCGGGCGGGGTGAAACCGAGAATCTGCCCGTAGAACGACAGCTCCGCCTCCAGGGCCGTCATGACCGTCTCCGCCCGCCGGAATCCGTGCGACTCGCCCTCGAAGGTGATGCAGCCGTGCCTGATCCCGTGCGCCGCCAGGTCGCGGGCGATGCTCTCGGACTGCTCCGGCGGGACCACCGGGTCATCGAGGCCCTGCAGCAGCAGTACCGGGCAGGTGGTGTCGCTGACGTGGCCGACCGGCGCGCGCTCGGTGTAGACGATCTCGAAACCCGGCAGCGGGCCGATCAGGCCGTCCAGGTAGCGCGACTCGAAGTCGTGCGTGACCTTCGCGAAGGCGCTCAGGTCGGCGACTCCGTAATAGGACGTGGCCGCGCTGAAGACCTTGCCGTACGCGGTGCCGGTCGTGACCGCGGCCAGCGCGGTCCAGCCGCCGGCTGAGCCGCCGCGGATGGCCAGCCGGGCCGGGTCGGCCAGGCCGGCCTCCGCCACGGACCGGGCGGCGGCGATGGCGTCCTGCACGTCGACCACGCCCCACTGCCGGCGCAGCCGCTCCCGGTACATCCGGCCGTAGCCGCTGGACCCCCCGTAGTTCACGTCGATGATGCCGACACCGCGGCTGGTGAAGAACGCCTTCATCAGGTCCAGCTCGGCGGCGACGCGCGCGGTGGGGCCGCCGTGCACCCACACGACGTAGGGCGGCAGCTCGCCGGCCGGGCCGGTCGCGTCCGGGTTCCGCGGCTCGTAGACGATGGCATGCACGACTCGGCCGTACTGTCCCTCGACCTCGAGCGGGCGCGGCCGCGGCAGGTACTCCTCGTCAGGCAGCTCGTCCATCTCGCGGCGCAGCACGTCCGCTTTCAGCGTGCCGGCGTCGATCCGGACGACCGAGGGCGGCAGCGCCGGGCCGCCGCCGATTCCCGCGATGGCAGCGCCGTCCGCCGACACCGCAGGCTCGAATTCACTAAACGGGATATCCAGGTCCGTCAGCTCCAGGGTCTCCGGGTCCAGGATGCCGAGCCTGGACTCGCCGTGGCCGTGCAGCACCGCAAGCCGGCCATCCGCGAGCTCCGCGAAGGGCCTGCCGCCAAGCTGCCAGAGCGGGGCGGCGAACTCCTCATCCGCGGGGTACAGCGCCTGCGGCGGCTCGCCGGCCAGGCCGAGCAGGTAGATGTTCCACCAGCCGGTCCAGTCGGTCACCACGTAGAGGCTGCTGTTGTCCCGCCACAGCGGTGCCAGCACCGACTCGCGCAGGCTGCCCTTCAGCAGCCTGCCCTTGCCGGGAACTCCATCCTCGATCGGCGCGATCCGCAGCTCCGTGCCGTCCCAGGGCATGTGCGGGTGATTCCAGGAGACCCAGGCCAGGCGGCTGCCATCGGGGGAGGGAGTGGGAAAGGCGAAGAAGTCGGCGCCGGAGACGAGCATCCGGATCGCGTCCGGATTCGCGGCCGCTGAGCCGTCCAGCGGCACCGCGACGATGGCCCGGCTGACTTTCCCCTGCTCGTGCCGCTCCCGCACGCACCAGATCTCCGTCTTATCCGGCGACAGCGCGAAGTCGGCGTAGCGCAGCGCCGCCTCCTCCAGGGTCCCCGAGCCGGCGCCGTCCGGAGTCGCGGCCGGATCAGGCGTCAGCGGCTCCGGCTGGTCCCTGCCGTCCGAGACCTCGGGGCCGGCCAGGTACAGCCGCTGGTCGGCGTAGTTCGCGAAGACGATCGCGTGGCCACGCGGCTGCCGCCCGGCGGCCTGGCCGGGCCGTGCGGCCGACCGGGCGACCGGGAGGTAGGAGAGCCCGCCGTACTCGTGCACCCGGGTCCTGGCATTCCAGGGGGCTGGCAGCAGGCTCTCTGTCCTGCCGCCGGGCCCGCGGTGCACGACGGTGACCCGGCCGCCCTCGTCCGGCCGTAGTTCCTGCCACCAGGTATCGCCGCCGGCCACGGTCGGAAAGCCGATCCGCAGGTTGCTCCTGGCCACATCGGCAGCCGTGATGGGGGACGGCCATTCGCCGAACGGGATCGTCCTGGCCGTGGCCGCAGAGGTGGCCATCGTGCCTGCTGTCGTTCCCGCCGCGTCGCTCGTCCTGTCCATCCCGGTGTCTGCCATAGGCATATCGTGCCCTATCGGGCTGGCCCGGCTAGCGGGGATTCCGGACACTGCGCGGTCACCGGCGCTTTGCCCGGCCGTCTACGCTGGTGGGCATGTCAGGCGGCACCGATCAGCGAACCTTCGAGATCCGCACCTACGGGTGCCAGATGAACATGCATGACTCGGAGCGGCTGGCCGGACTGCTCGAGGAGGCCGGCTACCAGCGCGCCGCGGACGGCGCGGCGCCGGATGTCGTCGTGTTCAATACCTGCGCTGTCCGGGAGAACGCGGATAACCGCCTCTACGGCAACCTCGGTCACCTGTACCCGGTCAAGACCGCCCGCCCCGGCATGCAGATCGCGGTCGGCGGCTGCCTGGCGCAGAAGGACCGAGCGGTCATTACCGAGCGCGCCCCCTGGGTAGACGTCGTATTCGGCACCCACAACATCGGCTCGCTGCCGGTGCTGCTGGAGCGGGCCAGGGTGCAGCAGCAGGCGCAGGTCGAGATCCTGGAGTCGCTGGAGCGGTTCCCGTCCGTGCTGCCGGCCCGACGGGAATCGGCCTACTCGGCCTGGGTCGCGATCTCGGTCGGCTGCAACAACACTTGCACGTTCTGCATCGTGCCGAGCCTGCGCGGCCGGGAGGAGGACCGCCGCCCTGGTGACGTGCTGGCGGAGGTCTCCGCGCTGGTCGACGAGGGGGTCATCGAGGTCACCCTGCTCGGCCAGAACGTGAACTCCTACGGCGTGGGGTTCGGCGACCGGCTGGCGTTCGGCAAGCTGCTCCGCGCCTGCGGCGATATCGAGGGCCTGGAACGGGTCCGGTTCACCTCACCGCATCCGCGTGATTTCACCGGCGACGTCATCGAGGCGATGGCGCAGACCCCCACTGTCATGCCGCAGCTGCACATGCCGCTGCAATCCGGCTCGGATGCGGTGCTCAGGTCAATGCGGCGGGCCTACCGGCGGGACAAGTACCTGGCCATCCTGGACCGGGTCAGGGCGGCGATGCCGGACGCCGCGATCACCACCGACATCATCGTCGGCTTTCCCGGCGAGACCGAGCAGGATTTCCGCGACACGCTGGACCTGGTCCGGCAGGCGCGGTTCGCTGGCGCCTTCACCTTCCAGTACTCAATCAGGGCGGGAACCCCCGCCGCCGCGATGCCGGGCCAGGTCCCGCCCGAGGTCGTCGCGGAACGCTACGAGCGGCTGGCCGCGCTCGTCGCCGAGACATCCTGGCAGGAGAACCAGAAGCTGGTCGGCCGGCAGGTCGAGGTGCTGGTCGCCGACGGCGAGGGCCGGAAGGACGAGACGACCCGCCGGATGTCCGGCCGGGCACGGGACAACAGGCTGGTCCACTTCACACCGGCGACTACCGCGCCGCGGCCAGGCGACGTGGTGACCACATCCGTCAGCCGGGCCGCCCCGCACTACCTGATCGCGGACGGCGAGCCCGCGGCGGTCCGCCGGACTCGCGGCGGGGATGCCTGGGAGGCCCGGCAGCGTGCCGCTGCGGGCGCGGACGGCTCGGCAGGCCGTGCCGGAGCGGGTCCCGCCGTGCTGCTGGGCATGCCGGCCAGCCGCTCGTCGGCCTGAGCGGTGCTGGTCGCGGCGGCCGTCTGCCCGCATCCGCCGCTGCTGGTGCCCGAGGCGGCAGGGATGGCCGGCCGGCGGGACGCGCCGGAGGATCCGGGCTCGCCGGTGGCAGCGATCGGCCGGCTGCGCGCCGAGTGCGCGGCCGCCCTGGCGGTCGTCCTGGCTGCGCGGCCTGACCTGCTCGTCGTGGTGGGCGGGGCGGACCGGACCGAGTCTTACCCGGCATCTGCCGCCGGCAGCCTAGGCCGTTACGGCATCCCCTTTGTCACCGGCACGGGAGAGCCGATTCTCCCGCTGTCGCTGACCGTCGGCGCCTGGCTGCTGCGCGGCCAGCCTGGCCGGCCGCCGCCGCGGATCCGGCTGCAGGCCGTCTGCCAGGCACTGCCAGCCGCCGGCTGCATGCGGCTGGGGGCGCGGCTGGCGCACGAGGCGCCGGCCGTGGGACTGCTGGTCATGGGGGACGGGCCCGCCCGGCGGGCGACGGGCGTGCACGGGGCAGCGGACCCCGCCGCGGACGGCTATGACGCCGCGGTGGCAGCGGCGCTGGCGGCCGCGGAGCCGGCCGGGCTGGCCAGCCTGGACGCCAGCCTCGACGCCGAGCTGCTGGTGGCCGGGCGCGCCGCCTGGCAGGTCCTGGCCGGAGCCGCCGAAGGCCGGCGGCTGCGCGGCAATCTCCGCTTCGCCGGCGCCCCGCTGGACGTCGGCTACGCCGTCGCCACCTGGTCCGATCCGGCGTGTGCCCCGCCGGACGCCACGCAGCCCGGCCCGGACTCCTGATAAGAGTTAACGGGCCGGCTGTGCGGCAGACCGGGTGTGGTAGCCGTCGGCCTCTCGGGGCGTCACGCCGGGCGCGGCCACGATTCCAGGTCAGCGGGCTCGGCTTGCACGCTCACCGAAATCAGGCCCACGGGGCCAGCGTGCCCGGGCGTCCATCCATCAGGCAACCCGGTCGCCGTCCAGCGAGCGCCCGCGCCGCGGCGGCCCGGCGCTAGTAGCGCTAGCGCGGCCGCGGACCCGCCAGCGGAGCGTTAAGGCGCCTGGTCAGCTGGGACACTTGGGGTTATGCGCCAGCTCGTTATCGCCGTGGTCGGGCCCACGGCCGCCGGGAAGTCCGAGCTATCGCTGCGCATCGCGGACGAGGTCGGCGGCGAGGTCGTCAACGCCGACTCCATGCAGCTCTACCGGGGCATGGATATCGGCACGGCCAAGCTCTCGCTGCCCGAGCGCGGCGGGGTGCCGCATCACCTGCTGGACGTCTGGGATGTCAGCGAGGCAGCGAGCGTGTCGGAGTACCAGCGCATGGCCAGGGCGGCCATCGCCGATATCCAGGGTCGCGGGCACACCCCGGTACTGGTGGGCGGCTCCGGCCTGTACGTGCGGGCGGCGATCGACAACCTGGAGTTCCCTGGCACCGATCCGGGCGTGCGGTCGCGGCTGGAAGCGGAGCTGGCCGAGGCCGGGCCCGCGGCGCTGCACGCCAGGCTCGCCGTCATCGACCCGGCGGCCGCGGGCGCGATCCTGCCGGGGAACGGCCGCAGGATCGTGCGGGCGCTGGAGGTCATCGAGCTGTCCGGCCGCCCGTTCAGCGCGACGCTGCCGCAGTACGACGCCGTCTACCCGACCGTCCAGGTGGGCGTCGAGCTGCCGCGGGCCGAGCTGGACCAGCGCATCGCTGCCCGGGTGGCCCGGATGTGGCGGCAGGGCTTCGTCGAGGAGGTACGCGGGCTGGCGGCCTTCGGCCTGCGCGAGGGGCGCACCGCGAGCCGGGCGCTCGGCTATGCCCAGATCCTTCGCTTCCTGGCCGGAGAGTGGAGCGAGGAGGAGGCGGCCGCGCAGACCGTGCAGGCGACCCGCCGGTTCGTCCGGCGGCAGGAGTCGTGGTTCCGGCGGGATCCGCGGGTGCAGTGGGTGGCGGCCGGCCCGGGCGCCGCGGACCGGGCGGTCAGTGCGATCCGCGCGGGCGCGCAAGCGCAGGGAGCGAGTGCCTGAGCGAGCGGGCCGAGCCGGATGACCTGAGCGGCGGCCGCGGGCCCGAGATTGCCCGCCGGCCGGCGGTCGCGCGCGCCGGTGAGGTCAGCCCGCGCCGCTGGCGACAGCGTGGGAGCGTGGTTGCTGCGCAAACAACGACAGCGATGACGCACCGACGCGGCTGGCGGCTCGCGGCGGGACGAGGCCTGTGGCGGGAAGCGCGGCGGCCGGGGCGGGCCTCCAGCAGCGTGGGAGCGTGGTTGCTGCGCAAACAACGACAGCGACGACGCACCGACGCGGCTGGCGGCTGGCGGCTGGCGGCTCGGGGGCGGCGGCTGGCGGCTCGCGGCTCGGGGCTGGCGGCTCGGGGCTGGCCGCTCGTGGCCTGGGCGAGGCCCTGCTGGCGGGAAGCGCGGCGCTGCGGCTGCTGAGCCGGGGTGGGCCGGGGGGCGCCATCACTGGATACGATCATGAGCATGCGCTTCGCCAAGGGCCACGGCACCGGCAATGACTTCGTGATCCTGCCGGATCCCGATGGCGAGCTGGCCCTGTCAGCCCCGCTGGTGGCGGAGCTCTGCGACCGGCACACCGGGCTAGGCGCTGATGGTGTGCTGCGGGTAGTGCGCACCGCTGCGGCTGGCGTGCCGCAGGCAGCCGGCCAGGCGGCCGAGTGGTTCATGGACTACCGGAACGCCGATGGCAGCGAGGCGGAGATGTGCGGGAACGGGATCCGGGTGTTTGCCCGGTTCCTGCTCGACAGCGGCCTGGCGGCCGGGCCGCAGATCCCGGTGGCTACCCGGTCGGGGACCAGGATCGTGCGGGCGGCGGCGGGCGGCGAGTTCAGCGTCGACATGGGCCCGGCGGAGGTTCTGGGCGCTGGCTCAGCCGGGCTGGGCGAGCAGACCGTGAGCGGACTGGCCATCAGCGTCGGGAATCCGCACCTGGCCTGCATCGTGACCGAGCCGGTGGCCGGGATCGACCTGTCGGCACCGCCGGTGCTGGATCCGGCTCAGTTTCCCGACGGGGCGAACGTCGAGGTGCTGCGGGTTACGGGGAATCGGCGGGTCGAGATGCGCGTGTACGAGCGCGGCTCGGGGGCCACGCTGTCCTGCGGGACCGGGGCGGTGGCGACCGCGGTGGCCGCGGCAGCGGCGGCGGGGCAGTGGCCCGAGCCGGCCCTGTCCTGGGCGGTGGATGTTCCCGGCGGCACGCTGACTGTCACGCCAGGCGCGACAGTCAGCGTGCTGACCGGGCCGGCCGAGCTCGTCGCGGCCGGCGAGCTGGACGCGGGCTGGCTCGCCGCCCGGAGCCCGGCCAGGGTGTCAGGCATCGCCTGAGCGGCTCGCGAGCCGCAGCCCGATGCTGACCAGGGTCCAGCCGGTCCGGTGGCTGATGGTCTTGCGCGGGTCGCGGCACCCGCGAGCGGCGCGCTGCTGATCGGCCGAGATATGCATCTGCCTGACGTGCTCGCTGGCTAGGGCGTCGGTGTTATGGGTGAACATTGCGGGACTCCTTGCTGGTTGATCGTTGGTGGCGGGGATCGGTGGGGCTAGGCGGGGCGGCCGCAGTGACCGGCCCGGCGCGGCTAGCTGGCGTCTGCGCGGCTAGCGTCGGGGTTGCTGTCCGCGTCGGCATGGCTCACGGCGTCGGCGTGGCCGTTCGCCCCGGGCCCGCCTTCGGTGCCGTCCGTGCCGTCGGACTGGGGCGTCGGCGGCTGCTGCCGCCCGGCCGGGCGGGCGGGTGCCCGGACGATGCGGATGTCGCCGGTGACGGTCCGGCAGCTGACGCGCAGCGGCACGTCGTCGCCTCCTGCGGGCTGCTCATCGAGCTGGCTCTTGATGTCCCCGGTCATGCTGGAGAGGTCGAGGTAGACCCCTGTGCCGGCCGCGACCGCGACGGAGACGTCGCCGGACACGGTGTTGGCCTCGGTGTCCCCGGCCCGGACGCTGTCGAGCCGCACGTCGCCGCTGGCGGTGCGGACGCTCACCGAGCTGTCGGCGATGCCGACCTTGACATCCCCGCTGGCCGTGTTGACGGTCACCGCACCGCCGGCGCGCAGCAGGTTGAGATCGCCGGAAGCGGTATGGACGCGCACGTCCGATGCTGCCTCCTCCAGCCAGACGTCCCCGGAGGCCGTATTGACCATCGTGGATCCGCTGACCGAGGCGGCCGTGACATCGCCGCTCGCGGTCCTGGCGTCAAGCTCCGCCAGATTGCCCATGCATGAGACGTCGGCCGAGGCGGTGCGCACGGTGCAGCGTGACTGAGCCGGCATGCTGATCGTCAGGTCGAGCGCGGAGCTGCGCCGCAGGCCGAGGCTCTTGGGCCCGCTGATCTCCAGCCGTCCGTCGTCGAGGCTGACCCTGACCTCGGAGATCAGCCGGTCATTGTCCTTGCCGTGCTTGCTGGGCACCAGGCTGACGGTGGTGACCTCGACCGGCTCAGCCGTCAGGGCGACGCTGCCGGCGGACAGGTTGATGAAGGCATCGATGGGGGCGGAACCGGGAAATTGCCAGGTGGTCATTGTCTGCGTCCTCTTCTCGGTCGGTGATGGCGGGGGAGTGGGGCCGGGCGCGGTGGGCGCTCAGCTGCGTGCGTAACCGGTGAGGCGCTGGCCGACGCCCTTGCGGCGGCCGGAACTGCCGGAGCCCTGGGACGGCTGCGCCAGGGCGGTGCCGACCGCGCGGACCAGCCACGCGTTGACCGACAGTCCGGACGCCGTGGCCGCGCTTTCGACCCGGGACTTCATGCCCTCGGACAGCCGCAGGGTGACCCTGGCCTGGCCGGCGTCCTCGGACCCGTCGCCGAAGGACTGGCTGGGCGGCTCGTCTTCCTCGACCGGAGTCGTAGTGACCACGAACTCCGGCTCGCCGTCCGACAGCCGGACGTCGATGACGGCTCCGTCCAGCCGGGCGGTGATCTCCGACGCGGCTGCGGACAGCACGTCCAGCAGGGTCAGCCGGATCGAGGAGTCCAGCGCATCGGCGAGCATCTCGGCCGTGCGCCGGACATCCTCGCTGGCGAATCGGGTGAGGGAGGCAAGCTCTCGGCGGAGCCCCCCGACATGCTCTGACAAGTCCATGACGTCATAATGACGTCATTCGTGACGGCTGTCAAATGTCATCTCGCGTCAGGTCTGGCGGCAACGGGGCGCCCGTTCGCCATCATAGGCTCTGAGCTGCTGAAATGATGCCCAGGGCTGCCATTTTGGGTGGTTGGCAGACCGAAGGCTGGCATGCTGCCGAGGTGACAGTGCTTACGTCTTGACGGCATCAAGACGTCGAGGATGACGTTATGGCGTCCGGGGTGACGTCATCGTGCTGTCAGTGTGGTGGGAGACAGTGCCCTGATCGAGGCGTCGAGTACCTCGGCGATGTGCGCCGCCGGCAGCGGCGTGCCCCGGGTATCGAGCGCGGTGGCGATCTGCATGCTGCAGCCGGGATTGGCGGTGACCAGCAGGTCCGCGCCGGTGCCGTAGACGGCCGCAGCCTTGCGCGCGCCCAGCTCGGCCGCGGCGTCCGGCTGCACGAGGTTGTAGATTCCGGCCGATCCGCAGCAGATGCTGCCGTCGGCGATCTCGGCCAGGGTGAGGCCGGGGATGGCGGCCAGCAGCTGCCGCGGCTGGCTGGTGATCCGCTGCGCATGACCGAGATGACACGCGTCGTGATACGCGACCGTGATGGGCAGTGGGCTGCGCGGCGCGGCCGGGCCCAGCTCGGCCAGGAACTGGCTGAAATCGCGCACCTGCCCGGCCAGCGCGGTCGCCCGGGCTGACCAGGGCGGATCGTCAGCGAGTAGCTCGCCGTACTCCTTCATGGCCGAGCCGCAGCCGGCCGAGTTGACGATGACGGCATCGACGCCGGCGGCCTCGAATACGGCGATGGCCCGGCGGGCGAACCGGGCTGCCTCCGCGCGCCGGCCGCCGTGCAGCGACAGCGCGCCGCAGCAGCCTTGCGAGCGAGGCACGATGACGTCGCAGCCCTCCGCGGCGAGCACCCTCGCCGTGGCCGCGTTGACGTGGGGAAAGAAGACGCGCTGCACGCAGCCGGTCAGCATGCCCACGACCGCGCGCCGCTGCCCCCTGGCCGGGATGCGCTCGGGCAGCCCCGCCTGGCCCGCCCGGCCGCGCTGGCCTGGCCTGGCACTCGCATCTGGCCGGCCTGCCTGGTTTCGCCGGCCCGTCGCCGGGCGCCCCGGTGCCACCTGCAGCGCCGCGACGAGCTCGGGCGCCAGCCGGGCGGCCAGCTCGCTGCGGCCGGCCAGCCGGTCCAGGCCGGCTCGCTGAGCGGCGCGCAGCGGCCCGGTCAGCGCCCGCAGCCGGCGCGGATAGGGGAACGTCTCGAAGATGGCCCGGCGGATGACCCGGTCGCGCAGTGACCGCGGCGGCAGCGGCGCTACCCCGGCCGGCCCGGCCGGGCGTTCCTCCGTCCAGGTCCGGGCGGCCTCGATGAGCCGGTCGTAGCGCACGCCGGACGGGCATGCCGTGACGCAGGCCATGCAGCCGAGGCACCGGTCGAAGTGGGTGGCCGCGGCCTCGCCGCCCTCGGCGCCATCGAGCAGCTGGATGATCAGGTGGATGCGGCCGCGCGGCGAGTCCATCTCCTCGCCCCACAGCTGGTACGTCGGGCAGGCGGGCAGGCAGAAGCCGCAGTGCACGCAGTCGCCGGCCAGCTCGCGCAGCTCCCCGTCGGGATCCAGCGGGCGGCGGCCGATCTCGCCGGCCGGCGACGGGCCAGCTGACGGATCGGGGGCGGCATGTTCCGGGCGTGTCACTAGATGCCTCCCGCGTACCGGCCCGGCGCCATCCGGTGCTCCGGATCGAACTGGTCCTTGATGGCGTGCATCAGCGGCAGGCCCGGCACTGGTCCCCATAGGTCGAGGCCGGTCATGACCTCCGCCGATGCGTGCAGGACCACGACGCTCGCGGCGGTCGGCGGGATAGCCGGCCCCCCGGTGCCGGGTGCCGCAGGAGGCTGGCTCAGCGCACCGCGCAGCCTGGTCACGAAGTCGGTCACTGCCGTCGGCGGCGCGGCGGCCGGGATGGCGGCATGCAGGACCCCGGCTCCCGCCGATCCGCTGATGGCCAGGTCCAGGCCGGTTTCGCTGGCGAGCAGGTCCACGGACTCGAGCACGGCGGCGAGCTGGCCAGACCAGAAGGCGATCTGCAGGACCGTGCCGTCGGCCGCCGCGGCCGCGCCGCGCCCCCACCAGGCCGGGGCAGTGGCGCTGACCCGCGGGCCGGTGTCGCTGATCCGCGGGGCGGGCCCGCCAGCCGGCGGATCCAGGTCACCGGCTGGCGCGCTCCAGGCTGAGGCGGCCGGGGTATCTTTGCTGACCCGCGGGCCGGTGTCGCTGATCCGCGGGGCGGGCCCGCTAGCCGGCGGATCCAGGTCACCGGCTGGCGCGCTCCAGGCTGAGGCGGCCGGGGCTGACGCGGCCAGCAGGTCGCGCAGCCGCTCGGCGCGCTCGGCGACCCCGGCGGGCTCGCCTTCCACCAGGATTCCCGCGCTGATGGGGGCGCCGCGCCGTGGCTGGTCGATCTCCGCCGCGCTCGGCGCCAGCGGCGAGGACGCCGCCGCGGCCATGACCGCCAGGGCCGACGCCGCGTCCGGGCAGTCCACCGTCACGTACGCGACCGCGGCGGGCCTGGGGTGCAGCCGGAAGGTCGCCTCGGTGATCAGCCCCAGCGTCCCCAGGGAGCCCGCGAACAGCTTCCCGAGGTCGTAGCCGGCCACGTTCTTGACCACCTTCCCGCCGGCCTTGGCGATGGTGCCGTCGGCCAGCACCACGGTGATCCCGATCAGCAGATCCCGCGGCGTCCCGAAACGGAACCGCAGCGGCCCGGCGGCGCCCGTCGCGACGAGGCCTCCCACCGTGCCCGGCTCCGCCGTGCCCGTCCTGCCAGTCGTGCGCGTGCTGACTGCGCTCGTGCCGGGTGCGCTCGTGCCGGGTGCGCTCGTGCCGGGTGCGCTCGTGCCGGGTGCGCTCGTGCCGGGTGCGCTCGTGCCGGGTGCGCTCGTGCCGGGTGTGCCTGTGCCGGGTGTGCCTGTGCCGGGTGTGCCTGTGCCGGCCGCGCTCGTGCTCGCTGCGGCTGCGGCGAAGTCCGGGCCGCAGGGGTCCAGGGCCAGCCGCTGGCCGGCCCTGGCGAGCCGGTCGGCGAGCTGGCTGAGCCTGGTCCCGGCCTGCACCCTCGCGACCAGGTCGCCGGCGGCGTGCTCGAGCACCTGATCCATCTGCCGGGTGTCCACGATCAGGTCGCAGCGCCGGGGCGCGGCACCCCAGGCCAGCCGGGTGCCCGAGCCGCGCGGGAGCACGGCCAGCCCGAGCCCGGCCGCGGCGGCCAGCACCGCGCTGGCCTCGCTCGTGCTGGCCGGCTCGGCCACGAACCGTGGCATCTGGCCGCCCACCACGTCGGCGGGCGTCGCGGCTCGCACCCGCGCGCAGGACGCGGCCAGGCTCGCCGGGATGGCATCAGCGGTCACGGGCGACCGAGGGCGGGGGTTTCGTTGCGCATATCAGAATTGCTCCAGCTGTCCGGACGCCACCAGCGGGTGCGGGCCGCGGCGCACGCCGGGGACCTCGCCGCACAGCCGCGGCGTCGGGAAGACCTTGCCGGGGTTGCACAGCCCGGCCGGGTCGAAGGCGCAGCGCAGCAGCTGCATGGTGGCCAGGTCATCGGCGGTGAACATCTTCGTCATGTACCGCGACTTGTCCACGCCGACCCCGTGCTCGCCGGTGATGGAGCCGCCATGCTCGATGCACAGGTCCAGGATCGCCCCGGACACCTCCTCGGCCGCGCTCTTGGCGCCGTCCCGGCTGTCGTCGAACAGCACCAGCGGGTGCAGGTTGCCGTCGCCGGCATGGAAGACGTTGGCGACCCGGATGCCGGACTCGGCGGACAGGGCCGCGATCCGGTCCAGGACCTGCGGCAAGGCGGTGCGCGGCACCACGCCGTCCTGGACGATGTAGGCGGGGCTGATCCGGCCGACGGCCGCGAACGCGGACTTGCGGCCGGCCCAGATCAGCGCCCGCTCGGCGGCGTCCTGCGCTGCCCTGATCTCGTAGGCGCCTTCCCGCTCGCAGATCTCGCTGACCGCTGCGGTCTCGCGGGCTACGTCGCCTTCCGGGCCGTCCAGCTCCACCACGAGCACGGCGGCCGCGCCGTCGGGGTAGCGGCAGTGCACCGCCGCCTCGGCCGCCTCGATGGCGAGGGCGTCCATCATCTCAATGGCGCCCGGCAGGATGCCGGCGGCGATGATGCCCGACACGGCCCGGCCACCGGCCCCCATGGTGGTGAACGCCGCGAGCAGGGTGGTGACCGCCTCCGGGATCCTGGTCAGCCGGACGATGATCTTGGTGACGATGCCGAGGGTGCCCTCCGAGCCCGTGAAGGCGCCCACGAGGTCATAGCCGGGGGCCGCGCCGGTGCCGTCGCCGAGCCAGGTCAGCTCACCCTGCGGAGTGACGATCTCCAGGCCGGTCACGTGATGCACGGTGAAGCCGTGCTTGAGGCAGTGCGCGCCGCCGGAGTTCTCCGCCACGTTCCCGCCGACCGAGCAGACCACCTGGCTGGACGGGTCGGGCGCGTAGAACAGCCCGTAAGGCTCGGCCGCCTTGCTCACCGACAGGTTGGTCACGCCCGGCTCCACCACGGCGCGGCGGCTGACCGGGTCGATCTGCAGGATCCTGCGCATCGCCGACAGCACGATCAGCACGCCGTCCGCGCTCGGCAGCGCGCCGCCGGACAGGCCGGTGCCCGAGCCGCGGGCCACGAACGGGATCTGCGCTGCCGCGCAGGCCCGGACGATGGCCGCCACCTGGTCAGCTGACTGCGGCAGCACGACCAGGCCTGGGCTGCACCGGTGCGCGGTCAGCCCGTCGCACTCGTAGGTGCGCAGCTGCATCGGATCGGTGAGCACGTGATCGCGGCCGCAGATGGCGGCCAGCGCCGGGATCAGGCGGCGGAGCCCGTCGCTGCCGTGCCCGGCGGTGTCATCCCGGGCCTGCCCGTCGGCGCCCAGCACGGTCGCCGGGCCGCCGCTCGCCCTGCCATCTGCGCTGCCATCTGCCCTGCCATCTGCGCTGTCGATCACCCGGTCGCCGCCTTCCGCTGGCACTGCCACCAGGATCCCCCTCTCGGCCCGCGACCGCCAACTGCGCCGCGGCTGCTACGGCATCCGCTCGTAAGCGGGAATGGTGAGGAACTCGGCGTAGTCGTCGGCCAGCGCCACCGCGGTGAACAGGCTGACCGCCTGCTCGTACTGCGCCTCGTCGAACTGCTCGCCGGCCAGCTCCCGGATCTTCGCCAGCTCCTCGCCGATGATCCGCTCGACCAGGTCCCTGGTCACCAGCGGCCCGTCAGCCAGGGTGATGTCGTTGTGCAGCCACTGCCACACCTGGGACCGGGCGATCTCGGCCGTGGCCGCGTCCTCCATCAGGTTGAAGATGGCGACCGCCCCCGTCCCGGCCAGCCAGTTGGCCAGGTACTGCAGGCCGACGCTGATGTTGTTGCGCAGGCCAGCCTCGGTGATGTCGCCCGGCGTCTTCGAGATGGACAGCAGGTCGGCTGCCGTCACGCTGACGTCCTCGCGCAGCCTGCCGAGCTGGTTCGGTGCGTCGCCGAGCACGCCGTCGAAGATCTCCGGCAGATCGGCACCAGGTCCGGATGGGCCACCCAGGAGCCATCGAAGCCGTCACGGGACTCGCGGGACTTGTCCTCGCGGACCTTCTGCAGCGCCTTGGCATTGACCTCCGGGTCGCGGCGGCTCGGGATGAACGCGGCCATGCCGCCCATCGCATGCGCGCCGCGGCCATGGCAGGTCTTCACCAGCAGCTCGGTGTAGGCACGCATGAACGGCGCGGTCATGGTCACGGCGTTGCGCTCCGGCAGCACGAACTCGCGGCCCCTGGTACGGAACTTCTTGATGATGCTGAACAGGTAGTCCCACCGGCCCGCGTTCAGCCCGGAGCTGTGGCCGCGCAGCTCGTAGAGGATCTCCTCCATCTCGAACGCGGCCGGGATGGTCTCGATCAGCACCGTCGCCCGGATCGTGCCGCGCGGGATGCCGAGGCGGTCCTGGGCCAGGTTGAACGCGTCGTTCCAGAGCCGCGCCTCCAGGTGGCTCTCCATCTTGGCCAGGTAGAAATACGGGCCCTTGCCCTTATCCAGCTGGCGGCGGGCGCAGTGCGTGAAGTACAGGGCGAAGTCGAACAGGCTGCCGGAGATCCGCTGGCCGTCCACGAGCACGTGCTTCTCGTCCAGGTGCCAGCCGCGCGGCCGGACGACGATCGTGGCCAGCTCCTCGTCCGGTCCCAGCTGGTAAGACTTCCCGTCCTCGCTGGTGAAGTCGATCTTTCGGTCCAGCGCATCCTTCAGGTTGAGCTGCCCGGTGATCATGTTGTCCCACAGCGGCGTGTTCGCGTCCTCGAAGTCGGCCAGCCAGACTTTGGCGCCGGAGTTCAGTGCGTTAACCGTCATCTTCTGGTCCGTCGGGCCGGTGATCTCCACCCGCCGGTCGACCAGGCCGGGAGCCGGCGGGGCCACCCGCCAGGACCGGTCCTCGCGGATCCCGGCCGTCTCCGGCAGGAAGTCGAGCGTCGCGCCCGCGGACAGCTCCTGCTGGCGGCGCGCCCGTGCCTGCAGCAGTTCCGCGCGGCGCGGGCCAAGCTCCCGCTGCAGTGCCGCTACCAGGCCGAGCGCCTCAGAGGTAAGGATCTCGTCGTACCTGTGGCCAGCCGGGCCGGTGATCTGGACGCCGTCGGTGTCGGACACGTTCCTGGCTCCTCTCCCGCGATGCTCTCGCTGAAATCCGGCTGGCGCCCGCGGCCGGGACGGCCTCCCAGCATGGGACCTGCTCGTGGCCAGGGCGGGCGGAGCCGCTGCGCGGCGCCGGTCACGAAGACCGTAACTCATCGGAGCCGGCCGGGCCCAGGCCCGGATCAGGTCCGTTCCCGGCGAGCCGGGCCGGGCACATCCGGGCCGGGCCCGTTGTTATTGAGGTGATGATGGGCGTCATGCATGGCACCATCGACTGCACCGGCGACTGCCAGCTGTGGGACGGCAGCAGCCGGGGTATACGGGAACTATCTCACTTAACTTCACGACTAATGGCATAACATCCGGCAACGGATGCTGCCCTGGATGGCAATGACTGCACTTTCTGACAATGAGCCGGCCCGCGGCGCGCTGACTGCTGACCTCGACGAGCGGCAGGACGATGTGGATGCCGGGCAGCTCGACCTGGAGGACAGGCATGCCCTGCGCCGCGTGGCCGGGCTGTCGACCGAGCTCCAGGACGTCACCGAGGTCGAGTACCGGGCGCTCCGGCTGGAGCGCGTGGTGCTCATGGGCGTGTGGCCGGACGCGAACCTGGCCGCAGCCGAGAACTCGCTGCGCGAGCTCTCCCAGCTGGCCGAGACGGCCGGGTCGCAGGTCCTGGACGGCCTGATCCAGCGCCGCGGGCGGCCCGATGCCGCGACCTACGTGGGCGCGGGCAAGGCAGCCGAGCTGGCTGACCTGGTGACCGCGTGCGGCGCGGACACGGTCATCTGCGACGGCGAGCTCACCCCCGGCCAGCTGCGCCGGCTCGAGGGCATCGTCCGGGTCAAGGTCATCGACCGGACCGCCCTCATCCTCGACATCTTCGCCCAGCATGCGCGGAGCAAGGAGGGCAAGGCGCAGGTCGAGCTCGCGCAGCTGCAGTACCTGGTGCCCAGGCTCCGGGGCTGGGGCGAGTCGCTGTCCCGGCAGGCGGGCGGCCGGGCCGGGGGCAGCGGCGGCATCGGGACGCGCGGCCCCGGCGAGACCAAGATCGAGACTGACCGGCGGCGGATCAGGACCCGGATGACCAGGCTGCGCCGCGAGCTGACCGAGCTGGCGGCCGACCGCGAGGTCAGGCGCGGCCAGCGGCGCCGCCGCGCGGTGCCGTCGGTGGCGATCGCCGGCTACACCAATGCGGGCAAGTCGAGCCTGCTGAACCGGCTGACCGGGGCGCACGCGCTGGTGGACAACTCGCTCTTCGCGACGCTCGATCCCACCGTCCGCAAGGCCAGGACCCCGGCAGGCTGGACGTTCACGCTGACCGACACGGTCGGCTTCGTCCGCCATCTGCCGCACCAGCTGGTCGATGCCTTCCGCTCGACCCTGGAGGAAGTGGCGGATGCCGACCTGATCCTGCATGTCGTGGACGGGTCGGACGCGGACCCGCGGGCGCAGCTCGCGGCCGTGCGCGAGGTACTCGGCCAGATCGGCGCGGCCGATGTGCCCGAGCTGGTCGTGATCAACAAGGCGGACGCGGCTGATCCGATCGTGGTGGAGGGCCTGCGGCTGCAGGAGCGGCATTCGGTCGTGGTCTCGGCGAAGACCGGAGCCGGGACCGATGACCTGCTGGCCGAGGTGGAGCGGCTGGTCCCCTGGCAGCACCGGGAGGTCAGCGTCACCGTCCCGTACAGCCGGGGCGACCTGCTCTCCCGCGCGCACCAGGAGGGCGAGGTGCTGGAGGTCAGGCACGGCGGTGACGGCACCGAGCTGACTGCCCGGGTGCCGCTCGGCCTGGCCGCCGAGCTGGCCCGGATCGACGTGCCGGCGGCGCCGGCCTGAGGTCGGCCGCGATCCGCCGGAATGCCGCATGGCAATCGGGAAGTGAACGCTGTTTAACCGTTCAATCAAGGCTGTCCGGATGCCGCCTCATTGCGCGGCGCAATTGCGCCCGGCAAATAGGAGAACATCCGCCGCCCGCTTAGGGGCAGCCGGGCAGCACTGGTTTTCTATTAGCCCGGCTCCTTCGATTCCGCCCGGCCGGCCGTTCTGCTCCGCCCGCCCGGCCCGCTGCGATCGTTTGCAGGTAGTCCTCGCAGGTGAGGAGGACTGAGCGAGCGTGCAGGAAGTGGTTGCACCTGCACCGCACGATTGCACGTGCACTGGCAGCGCGGCCGGGCGGTCGCCGCAGGTCAGGGCCGCTCGTTTTGCGCATTGAGGTTACTGGCCCGCAAATCTCGGCTGATCCCTTGCGCAATAGGGTGAGTCAACCGATATGTTGGCAGGCGCAACCGCACAGGACCACTTGCGGGCGCGCTGCCCGATCGGCTTCACTAGATTTCTGCCAGTTCCTGACCACCAGCGAATCCGTACCACGACCGCGGCACGAGTCCGCCGCGCGCTTCCGGAAGGAGGCGGCGCAGGATGACAGTTCGTCTCCTCACCAACATTGGCCGGCTGTGGACCGGCTCAGAGGTGTGGAGTAATGCCGCGATCTTGTCGCGTGATGATCGTATTGTCTGGGTTGGGCCATCCGCCGATCTCCCCGCCAGCATTCCGGGCGTCATCGAGGACATCGTCGACGTCGACCAGGTCGAGAACCTCGGCGGGGCGCTGGTGACTCCCGGCCTGATCGATGCCCACACTCACCCCGTCTACGCCGGCAACCGCTGGGCTGAGCTGGCCATGCGCTCCAACGGCTCGTCCGCGCGGGAGATCGCGGCGGCGGGCGGCGGCATGTCGTCCACGGTCACGATCACCCGCGGAACGGATCCCTGGACGCTGTGCAACGGCGTCCGGGAGCGGCTGCGGCACTGGCTCGTGAGCGGCACCACCACGATCGAGGCGAAGACCGGCTATCACCTCACCAGGGACGGCGAGCTCGCCGACGTCAGGCTGCTCCGGTCGCTGGAGAACGAGCCCGGCATGCCGCGCGTGCACGCGACCTTCTTCGCGGCGCACGCCGTGCCGCCCGAGTACTTCGGCAGGCGGCACGACTACGTGGATGCCGTCAGCGGCTGGTGCGCCGACGCGGCGGCCGCGGGCGCCGACAGCGTCGACACCTACTGCGACGACGGCAGGTTCACCACCAGGGAAGCGCGCTGGATCCTGGGCGCGGGCCGCTCGGCCGGGCTGCTGCCCCGGCTGCACGTGTGCGGCGACCCGCGGGCCGGCGTCGCGCAGCTGGCTGCCGAGCTGGGCTGCGCGTCGGCGGACCTGCTGCAGGGGGCGGACGACGATGACGTGGCTGCCCTGGCCAGCGCCGGCGTCGCCGCGGTGGTCTGCCCGGCAGTGGCATCCGACTGCGGCAAGCTGCCGCCGGTCCGTGCCCTGCTGGACAAGGGCGTCGCCGTGGCCCTCGGCTCGGACCACTCGCCTGGCCGCAACGGCATTACCTCGATGCCGCTCGTCATCGCGCTGGCCATCGCGAACCTCGGGATGAGCGTGGCCGAAGCCCTCCGCGCGGCCACCCTGGGCGGTGCCCAGGCGCTGCGCGCGCCGGACCGGGGCGCGATGGCGCCCGGCCGGTTCGCGGACATCGTGGCCTGGGACGCCGACCACGAGGGCGCCTTCGCCTGGGCCTACGGCCTGCGCCCGTACCGGGTCTGGCGCGGCGGCGAGGCGGTCGGCCTGTAGCGGAGCGCCGGACATGGGCCGGACCGCGGTGGTCACCGACTCGACGGCAGGCCTCCCGTCCGGCCTGGCCGAGTCCCGCTCGATCATGATCGTCCCGCTGCGGGTCCTGGCAGGCAGCCACACTGCCGATGATGGCCCCGGCGTCCTCAGCGGCCCGCTGGCGGAGTACCTGAGCAGCGGAGAGCGGCTGACGACGGCCCGCCCGTCGCCCGCCAGGTTCGCGGCGGCTTACGCGGCCGCGGCGGAGGCGGGCGCGGCGGAGGTCGTCTCGGTGCACTTGTCCGGGGAGCTGTCCGGCACGCTCAGCTCCGCTGAGCTGGCGGCCGCCGAGGCGCCTGTGCCGGTGCACGTCGTGGACTCGCGGTCCATCGGGATGGGCCTGGGGATCACGGCGCTGACCGCGGCGGCCGCTGCCGCGGCCGGCCTGCCGGGGGCCGCGGTCGCCGCCGCCGCGCGCCTCCGGGCGGAGCGGCTCGGCTCGTTCCTCGCCGTGGACAGTCCCGATCAGCTGCGAGCCGGCGGCCGGCTCAGTCCGCTGGCCGGTCCGGCGGGCGCCGTGCTGACGGCCCGGCCGCTGCTGACCATGCGCAGCGGCAGGATCAGCATGCTAGAACGGGTTCGCACCCGGTCCGCCGCCGCGGAGCGGCTGGCTGAGCTGGCCGCCCAGTTCGCGGCCGGACGGCCGGCCGACATCGCGGTGCAGCACATCGGCCAGGCCAGCAGGGCGGCCGAGCTGGCCGGGCAGCTGGCCGCCGCGATCCCGCTGGCCCGGCACCGGTACCTGACCGAGGCCGGTGCGGCCATCCTGGCCCATACCGGTCCCGGCATGCTCGGCGTGGTTGTCGCTCCCTGCTAAGACGGCTGCCGCTGCCGCTGCCCCTGCCCCGATCCTGCTCCCGCCGGTGGCGGTGGCGGTGGCGGGGCGGTGCCGTGGCCGTGGCGACGGCGGTCCGGTACCCGTGGCGACGGCGGTCCCGCGGCGGGGGGGACGCCAGTCCCGTGCCCGTGCGACAGCAGTGCCCGGCTCATGGCATGCTGCGGACATGCCCTCAGGTTCAGCGCTCGGACCGGACCCGGCCCGGGCGCCGCCCGTGACCGTCATCGTCGGCGAGGAAGAGCTGCTGGTCGAGCGGGCCGTCAGTGCTGTGCTGGCCGCCGCGGACGGTTCCGGCGGCAGCTCAGCGCCCGCTGGCGCGGACGGCATCGACGTGCACGACGTGATGGCAGCGGAACTGGCACCTGGCGAGCTGTCGGCGCTGACCGCGCCATCGCTGTTCGGCGGGGGGACGGCCGTCATCGTCCGGTCAGCTCAGGACGCCGTCAAGGACGTGGCGGCGGAGATCACGGCGCTGGCGGCGGCTGGCTCGCCCGACCTCGTGCTGGTGGTCACCCATGCTGGCGGGGCCAAGGGCAAGGCGGTGCTCGCCAGCCTGGCCGCAGCCGGGGCCCGCCGGGTCAACTGCCCCCCGGTCAAGCGATTCGGCGAGCGCATTGACTTCCTGCGGGGCGAGTTCATCCGGGCCGGGCGGAAGGCGGACGACGGCGGACTGCGCGCGCTGCTGGACGCGGTCGGTACCGACCTGCGCGACCTGGCGGCCGCCTGCAGCCAGCTGTCGGCGGACACGACCGGGGTGATCAGCCAGGCGGTCGTGGCCCGGTACTACCGCGGCCGGGCCGAGGCCAGCGGCTTCTCGGTGGCCGACCGGGCCTGCGAGGGGAAGCTCTCCGACGCGCTGACCCAGCTTCGCTGGGCCCTTTCCACCGGGACGTCGCCGGTCCTGATCACCAGCGCGCTCGCGCAGGGCGTCCGCGCACTGGGCCGGGTCGGGTCGGCATCCAGGAATGCCAGCGCCGAGTCGCTGGCCGGCGAGCTCGGCCTGCCGCCGTGGAAGATAGACCGGGTCCGCCAGCAGCTCCGCGGCTGGACAGGCGAGGGCGTGGCCAGGGCGCACGCGGCCGTGGCCGAGGCAGACGCGCAGGTGAAGGGGGAGGGGGCGAACGCCGGCTACGCGCTGGAGCGGGCGGTCGCCACGATCGTCAGCTGCCGGTCCGGCCGCTAAGCCTCCTTCAGCTGCTCGGCCCGCTTGGCGATGGCCGACTTGCGGTTGGCCGCCTGGTTCTTGTGGATGACGCCCTTGCTGGCCGCCTTGTCGAGCTTGACGACCGCGGCGCGCATCGCGAGGGTGGCGTCCTCCACGTTGCCCGAGTCAGCGGCCTCGCGGAACTTGCGCACGGACGTCTTCAGCCCGGACTTCACGGCCTTGTTGCGCTGCCGTGCCTTCTCGTTCTGCTTGTTGCGCTTGATCTGGGACTTGATGTTAGCCACGCAGGTGCCTCGCTAGATGATTCTGGTCAGGGTGGTCAGGGTGGTCAGGTGGTGCCCGGCCCGAGCCGAGGTCCGCACAGGCGGCAGGCAGACCCCGTGCCGGCGCATGGGGGCACGCAGGCAGCCGAGAATGAAGGATAGCCGAGAAGCTCCCGGCTGCTCAAACCAGCCGCTCACTATCGGGCCCTGATCAGCTTATCGCGGCCGGCCGGTCCGGCAGCCAGGCTGAGCGGCGGGGTGGCGTCTTTCCCGGTCCGCCGGGTGCCCTGGAGATGCTACCGCCGCTGGCCGGCACCGGAAGCTAAGCTGGTGCTTGCTGCTCCGGCCGGCCAGCGGCACGCGGCCGGGCCGGGAGCCGCGTGGCGACACCGCCGTCTGCCGGCAAGCGCGGTGCGATCGGCGCGCAGGGTCGCGCGCTGGCCAGCGCCGCCGTGGAACGCGCCGATCGCGGCGCGACGCGGACGAGGAGCCGACCATGAGCACACCGGGCACCGGCCCGAGCCTGGCCTCCATCCACATCTACCCGCTCAAGGGAGCGCGGGGACTGGACCTGCGCGAGTCCCTGGTGCAGCCCTGGGGCCTGGCCGGCGATCGCCGCTGGCTCCTGGCCGATCCGGCCGGCCGGTTCATCAGCCAGCGGGAGGAGCCCCAGCTGGCCCGCATCCAGGTCCGGTATGCGGGGCCGGCGCCTGGTGAGGGAGTCATCTTCATCGCCGCTCCGGGCCGGCTCGCCATCCTGGTCGAGCCGCCGCGGCAGGCCGCGGGCGCCGAGATGGTGCCGGTCAGCGTCTGGCGATCGGAGCCTCTCGCCCCGCGGCCGGCCCGGCCGCCGATGAATGGCTGTCGGACGTTCTCGGCCGCCCGGTCCGGCTGACCTACCTCGACGATCCGCGGCGGCGGCCGGTGGACGCTCGTTATGGCGCTCCCGGTGACGTGGTCAGCTTTGCCGACGGCTACCCGCTGCTGGTCACCAGCACCGCGTCGCTGGACGCGCTCGGCAAGTGGCTGGCCGACGACGGCGACGAGCCGGTCCCGATGAACCGGTTCCGGCCTAACGTGGTCGTCGCGGACACCGATCCATGGGACGAGGACTGCTGGCGGCGGCTCAGCATCGGCCCGGTGTCCTTCCGGGCGGTCAAGCCGTGCGGCCGCTGCGTGGTCACCACGATCGACCAGATGACCGCCGAGCGCGGCTCGCAGCCGCTGAAGATGCTGGGCCGTCGCCGCCGTCTCGGCCAGGACCTGGTGTTCGGCCAGAACCTGATCCCCGACGGGCCCGGCGTGATCCGGTCCGGTGACCCGGTGCGGATCCTGGAGCGGGCCGGCTGACCCGAGCCGCCGGCCGGTCCGGGTAATCACTGCAAATGTCCGGCCTGTTAATTTCGCCGTAACGCCATTGCCGTCAATGTTAACGACGACGGCCTTGCCGGTCGCCGGCCGCGGTCTGAGAATCGTTCTAATGGGAAGCGATGAGGCTCCCTTCGCAAACGGCGGCTGAGCCGCGTGCATGAGACGAACGGGATGCCGCACGTCGCCATCACGGCCTACATCGCCGTCATCTTCCTGATCGCGGCCGGGCTGGAGGTCTGGACCGGACCGCTGAACACGTTCGGGGATGCCGGCACCCTGGCTGCCTTCGGCTTCCTGCTGGCCTACTTCCTGACTGCCATCGCCGCGCCCTTCTACCTGGCCAAGCGCCGCGAGCTGCGGGCCCGGCACGTCGGCTTCGCCGTCCTCGCGGTCCTCTGCCTGCTCGTGCCGACGGTCGGCAGCTTCTACCCCGTGCCCGCCTTCCCGACGAACATCTTCCCGTACATCTTCCTCGGCTACCTCGCCGCGGGCGGCGCCTGGCTCTTTGCCGTGAGCCGCCGCCAGCCTGGCCTGCTCGCCGATATCGAGACGGACCTGGAGCAGACCCTGGAGGCCGACCAGGAGCACACGGCCGCCGCCCGCGGCGCGCACGCTCCGGCCAGCCCGGGCCTGCTGCCGGGCCTCGTGGCGGACGCGGCCGACTGACGGCTGCTGGCTTGGGCATCCGCCCCGGCGTGCGACCATAGACGGCGACCAGCCAGCAGGTCAGCCCGACCGCACGCAACTATCACCTGGCGGATGCCCGTGCCACCAATGCCCGAGCCGCAGATGCCCGAGCCCGGACGAACCGATCAGGCGGTGATACGCAATTTCTGCATCATCGCCCATATCGATCACGGCAAGTCCACGCTCGCGGACCGGATGCTCCAGCTCACCGGGGTGGTGCAAGGCCGTCAGATGCGCGCCCAGTACCTGGACCGGATGGACATCGAGCGCGAGCGCGGCATCACGATCAAGAGCCAGGCCGTCCGGCTGCCCTGGCAGGGCGAGGATGGCCGCTGGTACGTGCTGAACCTCATCGACACGCCCGGCCACGTGGACTTCAGCTACGAGGTCTCCCGGTCACTGGCGGCCTGCGAGGGCGCGATCCTGCTGGTGGACGCCGCCCAGGGGATCGAGGCGCAGACGCTGGCCAACCTGTACCTGGCCCTGAATGCTGACCTGCACCTGATCCCGGTCCTGAACAAGATCGACTTGCCGGCCGCGCAGCCGGACAAGTACGCCGCCGAGCTGGCCGGCATCATCGGCTGCGACCTCTCGGACGTGCTGCGGGTGTCCGCCAAGACCGGGGAGGGCGTCGAGGAGCTGCTCCATGCCGTGGTCAAGCAGGTCCCGCCGCCCAGCGGGGACCGGGACGCCCCGGCCAGGGCGCTTATCTTCGACTCGGTGTACGACACCTACCGCGGCGTGGTGACCTACGTCCGGGTGATGGACGGCCGGCTGTCCCGGCGCGAGAAGACGCTGATGCTGTCCACCCGGTCGGTGCACGAGACGCTCGAGGTCGGGGTGATCTCCCCGGATCCGGTGCCCACGGAAGGGCTGGCCGCCGGCGAGGTCGGCTACCTGATCACCGGCGTGAAGGACGTCCGGCAGGCCCGCGTCGGGGACACCGTGACCACGGCGGCCAATCCGGCCACCGAGCCGCTGGCCGGATACGACCACCCGCGGCCGATGGTGTTCTCCGGCCTGTTCCCGGTGGACGGCGACGACTACCCGGAGCTGCGCGACGCGCTGGACAAGCTCAGGCTGAACGATGCGTCGCTGGTGTACGAGCCCGAGACCTCGATGGCCCTGGGCTTCGGGTTCCGCTGCGGCTTCCTCGGCCTGCTGCACATGGAGATCGTCCGGGAGCGGCTGGAGCGCGAGTTCGACCTGTCGCTGATCTCGACCGCCCCGAACGTGGTGTACCGGGTGATCACCGAGTCCGGGGCCGAGCTGACCGTGACCAATCCGAGCGAGTTCCCGGACGGCAAGATCAGCCAGGTCTTCGAGCCGGTGGTCCGCGCCACCGTGCTCGCCCCGAGCGACTACATCGGCGCGATCATGGAGCTGTGCCAGGGCCGGCGCGGCATGCTGCTCGGCATGGAGTACCTCTCCTCTGACCGGGTGGAGATCCGCTACACGATGCCGCTCGCGGAGATCATCTTCGACTTCTTCGACCAGCTCAAGTCACGGACCCGCGGCTACGCGTCGCTGGACTACGAGCCGGCCGGCGAGCAGGAGGCGGACCTGGTCAAGGTGGACATCCTGCTGCAGGGTCAGCCGGTAGACGCCTTCAGCCAGATCGTGCACGCCGACAAGGCGCGCGAGTACGGCCTGGCCATGACCGCGCGGCTGAAGGAGCTGATCCCGCGCCAGCAGTTCGAGGTGCCGATCCAGGCGGCCATCGGCTCGCGCATCATCGCGCGGGAGAACATCCGGGCCATGCGCAAGGACGTGCTGGCCAAGTGCTACGGCGGTGACATCACCCGCAAGCGCAAGCTGCTGGAGAAGCAGAAGGAAGGCAAGAAGCGGATGAAGACGATCGGCCGGGTCGACGTCCCGCAGGAGGCCTTCGTCGCCGCCCTGTCGACCGAGCAGGGGCCCGACCGGAGGCGCTGATCGGCTGACCCCGCCCGGCTGGCTGGCGGCGCGATCCGCGTCGCCGGCCCGGAGAGGGCCGCACCGCCGAGAGAGGGCCGCGCCGCCTAGCGCAGGTGCAGCAGGAGCAGGGTGACGAGAACGATCAGCAGCGTGACGGGGACGACAACCGCGTAGCCCAGGGCCAGCCCGATGGTGGCCAGGTGACCGCCCGCCTCGCCGGTCTGGCGGATCTGCCTGCGGGCCGCGTGCCCGAGAATGACCGCCGGGATAGCGGTGAGACCGCCGGTCGGAAGCTCGGCGACGCCACAGATCAGGGCGGCGATGGCGAGCGGGTTCGTCCGCGCGGGGCCGGCCGGCTGGCCGCCGTGGACGGGCAGGTCGGCCGTGAGGGCGGCCAGCTGGCCGTAGGTCTGAGCGGTCAGGGCCTGGCCGGCCCGCAGATCATACTCATCCCTGGTCAGCCGGCCCTCGGCGTAAGCGCCCTGCAGGACGCTGACGGTGGCGTCGCGGTCCCGGTCCGCCGCCCGGACCTGGCTGACGGTGTCCGCTGCCCGGACCTGGCTGAAGCTGCTGCCTACTGTCATCCCCGCGCCCACTAACTTCCGGTGATGCTCACTGCCTGGCCAGCCTGCTCGGCTCATCCTCTTTCCAGGGTAATCGGGCCGGGCGCCGATTGCTGCGGGGGAACCGGGTTGCGGGCGGCCCGAATCTCGCTGGCCGGCGGCGGCCGGCCCGGCTAGCGTGCGGGCTATGCCAGGCGCACGGGTAATCTCGGTGAATCGCGGGCCGGTCGCCGATCTGGAGATGGGCGGCAGGCCAGGGCGGGCGGGCTAGCCATGCCGGGACAGCCGCCGGACGGCGCCCCGGTGCCGCGCGATGGCGGACTGCCGGAAGCGGCGCTCGAACGGCTCGCTGGCGTGCCGTTTGGGGTATATGTGCATGTGCCGTTCTGCACGGTCCGGTGCGGCTACTGCGACTTCAACACCTACACGGCCGCCGAGCTGGGCGGCGGAGCCTCGCGTGCGTCCTACGCCAGCCTGGCCATCGAGGAGGTCCGGCTGGCCGGCCGGGTGCTCGGCGGCCGCGCGGGCCCCGTGCGCACCGTGTTCTTCGGCGGCGGCACCCCCACCCTGCTGCCGCCCGCGGACCTGGCCGCGATCCTGCGTGCCATCGGCGCCGAGTTCGGGCTCGCGGCGGACGCGGAGGTGACCACCGAGGCCAACCCCGAGACCCTCGACGAGCGGGTGCTGGCCGGGCTGCGGGAGGCCGGGCTCACCCGGATCTCGCTCGGCATGCAGAGCGCCGTCCCGCAGGTGCTGGCCGTGCTCGACCGGGTGCATCAGCCGGGCCGCCCGGAGCAGTGCGTGGCCTGGGCGCGCGCGGCCGGGTTCGAGCACGTCAGCCTGGACCTGATCTACGGCACGCCGGGGGAGACCGACCGGGACTGGGAGCGGTCGGTGCGCAGCGCGCTGGACGCCGGGCCCGATCACCTCTCGGCCTACGCGCTGATCGTCGAGGACGGCACCCGGCTGGCCGCCCGGATCCGGCGCGGCGAGCTGCCCGAGCCCGACGATGACGCGATGGCCGATCGCTACCTGGCGGCCGACGAGATCATCGCCTCGGCGGGCCTGAGCTGGTACGAGGTGTCCAACTGGGCAGCCGCGGAGGCGGCCAGGTGCCAGCACAACCTGCTGTACTGGACGGGCGGCAGCTGGTGGGGGATCGGGCCGGGAGCGCACAGCCATGTCGGCGGGACCCGCTGGTGGAATGTCCGGCACCCCGCTGCCTATGCCGCCAGGATCTCGGCCGGAGCCTCCCCCGGGCAGGCACGCGAGATCCTGACCGGCGCCGAGCGGCAGATGGAGCAGATCATGCTGCTGACCCGCCTGGCCTCCGGCTGCCCGCTCGGCGAGCTCGGGCCGGCCGGCCGGACTGCCGCGGCGGCAGCCGTCAGCGATGGCCTGGCCCAGCGGGCCGCCTACGAGGCCGGCCGGGTGGTGCTGACCAGGCGCGGCAGGCTGCTCGCGGACGCGGTGATCCGCGGCCTGACCGGCTGAGCCGGCGGCAGCGCTGGCCGGCCGGGGCTGGCGGCGCGGATCAGCCAGCCGGGCGCGGCCGGTCCCGGACGATCGTGGCGCAGATCCAGCGCGGGATCTCGTACGGCTGGCCGGTGCCGGCCGCGGCGGCCGCCAGGACCAGGTAGGCCAGCGTCGCCAGCCAGAGCAGGGCCAGCGCGGGAACGGTGATCACCAGGGCGGCGGTCAGCGTGTCCAGGGCGAGCATCGCCCCCAGGATCAGCGCGCTCAGGGTGTAGAGCAGCAGCGTGATGGACAGGTTCAGCGCCTGGATGGCGTGCCGCCGGACAAAGGGTGACGATCTGCCCCTGGTGAGCAGGATCGCCAGCGGGGCGGCGAAGCTGAGGAACGGGACGCCCAGGTAGCACAGCATGGCCCACAGATCCTCCCGGTCGCCGGCCTCGGCCTGGCTGTGGCGCTCCCAGGCCAGGCGATCCGGCGGTGCGGCTTCGGGACCGCCGGACGGGCCGGGGGCCGTGTCGGCCCGGCCGGGCCAGCCCGTGCCCGCCTGCGGCCAGCTTTCCGGCCAGTCATCGGCGGCCGGCCCTGAGGGGTGAGCCATCACCGATCCTCTGCTCGTGCGCGCGAGCCCCGCGCTAACCGGCGCGCGGCAGGCCGCGCGGTGGGCACCTGACCATGCAGCACCGTCCCAGTATCGTTCCGGCCATAGAATTGGCACTCAGGACTCTGGAGTGCCAGGGAGGTGCATGCGTGCTCGATGACCGGAAGCTGGCGGTACTGCGCGCGATCGTGGATGACTACGTCTCCACGCACGAGCCTGTCGGCTCGAAGTCCCTGGTTGACCGGCACGGCCTGGACGTCTCCCCCGCGACAATCCGCAATGACATGGCGGTACTCGAGGAGCAAGGCTACATCGTGCAGCCGCATACCAGCGCGGGCCGGGTCCCGACGGACAAGGGCTACCGGCTGTTCGTGGACCGGCTGTCGGCCGTGAAGCCGTTCTCCGCGGCCGAGCGCCGCGCCGTCGAGACGTTCCTGGCCGGCGCCTATGACCTCGACGACGTGGTGATGCGGACCGTCCGGCTGCTCGCGCAGCTCACCCGGCAGGTCGCGGTTGTCCAGTACCCCTCGCTGACCAGGTCCTCCGTCCGGCACATCGAGCTGGTGCCGCTCGCTGAGCGGCGCCTGCTGCTGGTGCTGATCACCGACACCGGGCGGGTGGAGCAGCGGGTCGCTGACCTGCCCGGCCCGATCGGCGAGGAGTCGATCACCCAGCTGCGCGCCGTCCTGAACGCGTGTCTCGACGGGCGCAGGCTGACCGAGGTAGCGTCAGTCGTCGCGGAGCTGCCCGAGCGCGTCAACCCTGGCGAGCGGCCGAACGCGGCAGCGGTATTCTCAGTGATCCTGGAAACGCTGGTCGATCGGCACGAGGAGCGGGTGGTCGTCGGCGGCGCCGCGAACCTGACCCCGGCAGACTTCTCGCAGGGATTGCACGAGGTCCTTGAGGCGCTGGAAGAGCAAGTGGTCCTGATGCGCCTGCTGGGCGAGATAGGTGATCAGCAGGCGGTGACCGTCCGGATCGGCGCGGAGAATGAGGTCCAGGGCCTCCGGAGCACATCGCTGGTGGCCGCCGGGTACGGTGCCGGAGACCAGGCGCTGGCCAGGCTCGGGGTGCTCGGCCCGACGCGAATGGACTACCCGACTGCGATGGGAGCGGTGCGCGCGGTGGCACGGTATGTGGGTCAGATCCTGGCGGAGTCCTAGCGATGCCGGTGGCTAATGACTATTACGGCATCCTCGGCGTGCGCCGGGATGCGGATGCTGACCAGATCAAGAAGGCCTACCGGCGGCTAGCCCGCGAGCTGCACCCGGACGTTAACCCTGATCCGCAGACTCAGGAGCGGTTCAAGGAGATCACGCAGGCGTACGAGGTGCTCTCCGACCCGGAGAAGCGGCAGATGTACGACCTGGGCGCCGACCCGTTCGCGCCCGGTGCCGCCGCGGGGGCCGGCGGATTCGGGGCCGGCTTCCCGTTCAGCGACATCATGGACGCGTTCTTCGGCGGCGGCATGAGCGGCCAGCGCGGCCCGCGCAGCCGGGCCCGGCGCGGCCGCAACGCGACCATCCGGGTGGAACTCGACCTGGCCGAGTGCGCGTTCGGCACCACCCGGGATGTGGTGGTGGACACGGCAGTGGTCTGCCCGACCTGCTCCGGTGAGGGCACGGCACCTGGCACGCATCCCACGACTTGCGAGGTGTGCAACGGCCGCGGCGAGGTCAGCCAGGTCACGCGCTCGTTCCTCGGTCAGGTCATGACCTCCCGGCCGTGCCCGAACTGCGGCGGGTTCGGCACGGTCATCCGCAAGCCGTGCCCGGAATGCGACGCTGACGGCCGGGTGCGGACGCGGCGGACGATCAAGGTACGGATCCCTGCGGGCGTCGAGGACGGCACGCACATCCAGCTGGCGGGCGAGGGCGAGACCGGACCGGGCGGCGGCCCGCCCGGCGACCTGTTCCTGGAGATCGTGCAGCGGCCGCATTCCACCTTCGAGCGGCAGGGCGACGACCTGCACTGCACCGTGACCATCCCCATGGTGGCCGCGGCTCTCGGCGCGACGCTGCAGGTCCAGACCCTGGATGGCCCGGCTGACATCGACATCCGCCCCGGCACGCAATCGGGCCAGGCTATTCCGCTCTACGGGCAGGGCACCGCGCACCTGAACGCCTCCGGCCGCGGTGACCTGATCATCCACGTGACCGTCGAGACGCCCACCAAGCTCGAGCCGGATCAGGAGACGCTGCTCAGGGAGCTGGCGAAGCTCCGCGGCGAGGAGGCGCCCCCTGGCAAGTTCGCACCCGGCCAGCAGGGGTTCTTCTCCCGGCTCCGGGACGCGTTCAACGGCCGCTGATGGCCATGGCGAGCCGGCCCTGAGACCGCCTGTCTTCCTGGCTGGCCCGGCGGACCTGGAGAGTGACTCCATCCGGCTCGGCGGCGCCGAGGGCCGGCATGCGAGCACCGTCCGCCGGATGGAGCCGGGGGAGCGGGTCGACCTGACCGACGGGGCCGGTCAGCTGGCCGAGTGCGTCGTCACCGCCGCGTCCGCCGGGGTCCTGCAGCTGGCGGTGCTGGCGCGGCGCACGCAGGCCCGTCCCGACCCCGCGCTGACCGTCATCCAGGCGATCGCCAAGGGCGACCGCGGCGAGCAGGCGGTGGAAACCATGACGGAAGTCGGAGTGGACATCGTGGTGCCCTGGCAGGCCGAGCGGTGCGTGGCCCGGTGGCGCGGCGACCGCGCGGACCGGCCGCTGGCCCGGTGGCGGGCCACCGCGGTCCAGGCCGCCAAGCAGTCCCGCCGGGCCTGGTTCCCCGAAGTCACCGAGCCCGCCGGGACGGCGGTCGCGGCCGAGCGCGTCCGGGCCGCGGACCTGGCCCTGCTGCTCGATCCTGAGGCACCGGCCAGCCTCGCGGGGACCGCGATCCCGGCGCGGGGGAGCATCGTGCTCATCGTCGGCCCGGAGGGCGGGATATCACCGGCCGAGTCCGACCTGCTCCGCGCGGCGGGCGCGACCGGGGTCAGGCTCGGGCCGACCGTGCTGCGCGCGTCCTCGGCCGGGGCGGTCGCCGCCGGGCTGGTCCTGGGCCGGTCGCCGCGCTGGGCCTGACCCCGGCGGCCGGCCCGCGGAGGCGCGCGGCCGGCCCTCGGCTGGCCGCCGCAGGCCGCCGTCAGGACTCGCGCGCGGGGTCGGCCGGCCCGGCCAGCGCCAGGGACCCAGAGGGGATGCCGCCGCCGGTGCGGGCCGCGGCGACATGCTGCCGGGGCGTGGCCGAGCCGGACCGGCAGGGCGTGGGCGACGCCGACGGATAGGGCTGCGGCACCTGCAATCCCGGCGCCATCGTGCTGGGGCCGGGGCTGGGGCTGGTCAGGGCAATGGCCCCGGCCGCCTCGGCGGAGCCAGGCGTGGAGGTCACGCCAGGATCGGATGTCGCGCTGCCGGTGGGCGTCGGAGTCACGCTCGGCGTGCTGGACGGCGTGGTCGTCGGCGTCGGGCTCGCGCTCTGGCTAGGACTCTGGCTCGGTGACGAGGAGGGCGTCGATGACGGCGAGGTGCTCGGCGACGCGGCAGGACTGTGCTTGTTGCCGCCGGGCGAGGGGCTGCAGCTGGCGGACGAGCCGATGCCGCCCGAGCCGGGCGCCAACGACCCGCCCGGCAGGAGCAGCCCCGGCAGCAGCGTCGCGCTGCCGTTCACCCGCGGTCGCCCGCCGCTGCCAGCCGAGCTGGAGGTGTGCAAGAACGGCAGCTGGAGCGCGCCCGTCTCGGAAACCTGCGGCAGCTCCAGGGCCGCGAAGACCCCGGTCGCGACCACGAAGATCGCCATGGCCATCGCGGCCGCCGGCCGGAGCCAGCCGAGCCGGGCCAGGCCGCGTCCCGCGCCGGTTCGGGCCGGGCCGAACCGCTCGGCAAAGGGCCGCAGCGCATCCCCGCTGCGCCGCAGCACCTGCAGGTACCAGTCGGCCGCTGCCTCCACGGCCGAGAACAGCGGCCGGGCCAGCTCGCAGTCGGCCAGCAGCCAGGCCACCACGAACGGCCGGGGCTTCCTCAGCCGCGCGCGGATCTGCTGCAGGCCGTCGCCGGCTGGCTCGACCGAGTCCCCGGCGGCATGCAGGGAGCGGCGCAGGATCGCCTCATAGTCGTGCTGGAGCGTGCTCATTCGTCACGCTCCAGGACACTGCGCAGGGCCGCCATCGCCCGCGCGGTGTGACTCTTCACCGCGCCCTTGCTGATGCCCATCGCGGCTGCGATCTGGGCCTCCGACAGGTCACCGTAATAGCGGAGCACCAGGGCCTCGCGCTGCCGGGGGGGAAGGGTCCGCAGCGCCGAGACGACAGCCGAGCGCTCCAGCAGCGCGATGGCGCCCTGCTCGGCACTCGGCATGTCGGGCGGCGGCTTCGGCGCATTTCGGTCGACCACCACCCGGTGCCGCAGGACCGAGCGCGAACGGTTGACGACAGACTGGCGCAGATAGGACAAAGCCTTATCGCTGTCGCGCAGCCGGCGCCAGCCGGCGTGCATGGCGACGAACGAGTCCTGCACCACTTCCTCCGCCGTGGACACGTCGCGGACCAGCAGTGCGGCCAGCCGCACCAGCGCACGGTAATGGGTGTCATAGAGCGCGGTCACTGCTCGGTCGGCATCCCAGTCGGCCGGAACCGAGGTAAGCGCGACGTCCGCCACCAGGGTTTCGGTCACGCGCATTGGACGCGTAGGTAGCTCGCTGGGTTCACTCGCGGTCATGGCGACCTTCGCGCCAGAGCCCTGGCCGGACAGCTTGCCTCACCCATCCACTTCCCCCACGCGCACGCATGCCTGCTGCAGCACCGCGACGGCCGCGGGCAGCGCGCCTGGGGCGACGGGAGCCATGACATGGCGGGGCCGCTGCACCAGAGGGGTGGTGCACCGAGGGTTCGCAGTAGGGCAACCATATCCGTCCCGGGGCTGGCGGACCGGGCACACGTTAAGATCGACTGCGTGCCTGAATGCCTGTTCTGTAGCATCGTGGCCGGCGACGTGCCCGCGTCGCTAGTGCGAGCGGGTACCCGCACGGTCGCGCGCACGGCGGCCAGGCCGTCGGGCACGTGCACGTCCTGGGGGGCCGGGCGATGGCCTGGCCGCCAGGATGAGCCGCCCGCGGCCCGCCGATAGCATGGTAAGGATGCTGGACCGGGCGGCCGCCCGGGCAGGGAAGGGCCATTGACAGACAATCCAGGCGATACGCGCACCGACGTGCCGTCGGCTGACGGCAGGGCGCAGGTCAAGATCGTGATTCCGGATGACCAGCCGATGGTCAGCCTGCTGGGATCGCGGGACGAGCTGCTGGACGTGATCGAGCGACGCGTCGACGCCGACATTCACGTGCGCGGCAACGAGATCACCGTGACCGGCCCGGCGGCCGAGACCGCGGTCATATCCCGGCTGTTCGAGGAGCTGACTCAGCTGGTCACCGGGGGCGCCGAGCTGACCGCCGACTCGGTCGAGCGCAGCCTGCTGATGCTGCGGCGCAAGAGCGGCGCGCGCCCGGCGGAAGTGCTGAACCTGGACATCCTGTCGTCCCGCGGCCGGACGATCCGGCCGAAAACGCTCAATCAGAAGCGGTACGTGGACGCCATCGACAATCACACGATCGTCTTCTCGATCGGGCCGGCCGGAACGGGTAAGACCTACCTGGCGATGGCCAAGGCGGTCAAGGCGCTCCAGGCCAAGGAAGTGAACAGGATCATCCTGACCAGGCCCGCGGTGGAGGCTGGTGAGCGGCTGGGCTTCCTGCCCGGCACGCTCTACGAGAAGATCGACCCGTACCTGCGGCCGCTGTATGACGCCCTGCACGACATGGTCGACCCGGACTCGATTCCCCGGCTGACCGCGGCGGGCACGATCGAGATCGCGCCGCTGGCCTACATGCGCGGCCGGACCCTGAACGACTCCTTCATCATCCTGGACGAGGCGCAGAACACCTCGGCCGAGCAGATGAAGATGTTCCTGACCAGGCTCGGCTTCGGGTCCAGGATGGTGGTGACCGGCGACGTCACCCAAGTGGACCTGCCATCGGGCCAGCTGAGCGGGCTGCGCATGGTCCAGGACATTCTCGCTGGCGTGGATGACGTCTACTTCTCCCGGCTGACCAGCCACGACGTGGTCCGGCATAAGCTCGTGGCCGACATCGTCGATGCCTACGAGAGGTACGACGCGCGCCAGTCCGCTGACTCCAGGCTGCCAGCCGGCCAGCGCCGGGGCGGCCGCCCGGCCCGGTGAGGGCCGTGGGCGCCATGGCCGGCCCGCGCGAGAGGCGGAGGCACGGTGAGCATTGAGATCGCCAACGAGTCCGGCGTGGAGGTCGATGAGACCTCGCTCGCCGGGCTGGCTCGCCACGTGCTGGACAACATGCGCGTGCATCCGCTGGCCGAGCTGTCCGTGCTGCTCGTCGACGAGCCCGCCATGACCGAGCTGCACGTGCGCTGGATGGGCGAGCCTGGCCCGACCGACGTGCTCGCCTTCCCGATGGACGAGCTGCGGCCGCCGCAGCCGGGCGGCACGCACTCCGAGCACGCGACCGGCGAGCCGCCGGGGGCACCGGGGCTGCTCGGCGACGTGGTGATCTGCCCGCAGGTAGCGGCTGTCCAGGCGGAGCAGGCCCGGCACGGCGTGGCGGACGAGATCAGCCTGCTGTGCACGCACGGCATCCTGCACCTGCTCGGATATGACCATGCGGAGCCGGACGAGCACGCGACCATGTTCGGCCTGCAGGACAGGCTGCTCGCATCCTGGCGGGCCGGGCAGGATCCGGCCGGGGATGACGCCGGGGCCAGCGCCAGCCCCGGCGACGGCCCGGCACGAGGCGGCCGCGGCGCGGGCGAGGCGAGCGGGCCCGATCCGGGCGGCCCCGGCGCCGCGGGCGCGACGGAACCGGGCCGCGCGCGGCGACCGGGAAGCCCCGCGGGTTCCAGCCCCGGCGGGCCCGAAGGGACCGGGTGAAGGCCCATGGGCTGGCTGCTGGTCGCGGCACTGGCGCTGACCTTGCTGGCCGGCTGGTGCGCCTGCGCGGAGACGGCGCTGCTGCGGATCTCCCGCGCGGGGGCCAAGGAGCTGGGCAGGTCGGCCAGCGATAGCTCGCAGACGCTGCAGGCTGTGCTCAGCGAGGTACCGCGGTACGTGTCCGTGCTGCTGCTCGGCCGGGTGGCCGGGGAGATCTCGGCCACGGTGCTGCTGGCCGCCGTCCTGGTGCACTGGCTCGGGTATGGCTGGCGGGCCTTCCTCATCGCCGCTGCCGTCATGATCGTGGCCAGCTACCCCCTGGTCGGGATCGTGCCCCGCAGCGTCGGCAGGCGGCAGGCGGTGCGGGTGGCCAGCGCGGCCGCGACGGTGCTGCACCCGATCGTCCGGCTGCTCGGGCCGATCCCGGAATTCCTGCTGGTGACCGGCAGGCCGCTGGGCCACGACCGGGAGCGCCAGGAGGGCCCGTCCGAGCCCGAGGAGGACCTGCGCGGGCTGGTTGACCTGCTGGAGCGGCGGCAGATCATCGAGCCGGGCGAGCGCGAGATGATCCACTCGGTCTTCGAGCTGGGCGACACCATCGTCCGCGAGGTCATGGTGCCGCGCACGGACATGGTGTTCGTGGAGCGGGAGAAGACGCTGCGCCAGGCCCTGTCGCTGGCGCTGCGCAGCGGCTTCTCCCGGATCCCGGTGGTCGGCGAGAACCTCGATGACGTGGTCGGGATCGCTTACCTCAAGGACATGGTCACCCGCAGCCACGAGCACCCGGAGGCCGAGCCGGTCGAGACCGTCGACTCGATCATGCGGCCGGCCACCTTCGTGCCGGAGAGCAAGCCGGTCGATGAGCTGCTCCGCGAGATGCAGGCCCGGCAGACCCACCTCGCCATCGTGATCGACGAGTACGGCGGGACGGCCGGCCTGGTGACCATCGAGGACATCCTGGAGGAGATCGTCGGCGAGATCGCCGACGAGTACGACCGCGAGCAGCCCCCGGTGGAGTGGCTCGGCGAGGGCCGGGCCAGGGTGACCGCGCGGCTGCCGGTGGAAGTGCTGGAGGAGCTGTTCGGCGTGAGCATCGACGCCGAGGACGTCGAGACGGTCGGCGGCCTGCTCGCCCAGCGGCTCGGCCGGGTGCCGATCGCGGGATCTGTCGCGACGGTCGCCGGGCTGCGGCTGACCGCCGAGAGCCTGGCCGGGCGGCGCAACCGGATCGGGACAGTGACAGTCGAGCGCACGGACCAGTCCGATGGCGCCGTCAGCGGCGGCCAGCCTGCCGCGGAGCCGGTTCCCGAGGCCGGCCCCGGCCCGAACCCGCCAGGTCGCAGCGGCAACGGCCAGGTGCCCGCGAACCGGCGGGCTCAGCACTAGACTCGGCACGTGAGCGAGGGCCAGCCCGGGCCGGAATCGCCGGGCCCTGAGGATCTCAAGATCATTGCCCTGGCGCGCGCCGCCCAGGCCCGGGTCGCTGCGGCCGAGGGCGCCGCGGTCAGGGACGAGACCGGGCGTACCTACGCGGCGGCCGCTGTCGCGCTGCCATCGCTCCGGCTCTCCGCGCTGCACCTGGCCGTCGCGATGGCCGTATCCAGCGGCGCGTCCAACCTGGAGGCGGCGGCCCTGGTCAGTGACGGGCCCGGCCCTGATCCGGCTGACCTCGGCGCGGTTCGCGACCTCGGGCCGGCCGCGGTGGTGTTCCACGCCGGCCCTGACGGCGTGCTGCGCGCTGTCCTGCGGCCCTGACTGCCGCATGACAGGAGGGGCGCAGGCGGCGGACTTCATCAGGGCCCATACCCGGCTGATCACCCCGCCGCTGGTGCCCGAGGTCCGGCTGCACCTGGCCGCGGAGGCAATCGGGCTGTGGGAGGAGACCGAGCGGCAGGCCGGCCGCACTGGCCTGGATCCGCCGTTCTGGGCGTTCCCCTGGGCCGGGGGCCAGGCGCTGGCCCGCTTCCTGCTGGATCACCCGGAGCGGGTCGCTGGCCGGGTCGTGCTGGACATGGCCTCGGGCTCGGGCCTGGTCGCCATAGCGGCGGCCAGGGCGGGGGCGGCCCGGGTGACGGCCAGCGACACCGATCCGGTGGCCAGGACGGCGATCGCGATCAATGCCGCGGTCAATGACGTCACGCTGACCGTCAGGCCTGGCCACCTGCTCGGTGACCAGCCCGCGCAGCCGCCGGGTTCCCGGCCCGGGGCGGACCTCGTGGTCGTCGGTGACGCCTTCTATCAGCGGGAGCTGGCCCGCCGGATGCTGGGCTTCCTGGACCGTGCCGCCGCCCGCGGCGCCAGCGTGCTCGTCGGCGACCCCGGCCGTGCCTACCTGCCACGGGGCCGGCTGCGGGCCATCGCGGTGTATGACGTGCCGGTTCTGGCCGACCTCGAGGACGCCAGCGTCAAGCGCACCACCATCTGGGAGCCGGCCTGACCGGAGGGCAGTCCCGGCCACCTCGGCGCCGGGCGCCCGCCGCATTAGGGCCGGGCTGGCCCGGTAGGGGAGAATCACGGCGTGGGATCGCCATCATCGCCGTCAGCGCCGCTGCCGGGCGCCGCAGCATCGCCGGCGGCGGCCGCGTTCAGGTCGGGCTTCGCCTGCTTCGCCGGACGGCCCAACGTGGGCAAGTCCACCCTGATGAATGCCCTGGTCGGGAGCAAGGTGGCGATCACCAGCAGCCGCCCGCAGACCACCAGGCGGGCGATCCGCGGCATCGTGCACAGGCCGGATGCCCAGCTGATCATCGTCGATACGCCGGGGCTGCACAGGCCGCGGACACTGCTGGGCGAGCGGCTGGACAGCCTGGTGCGGTCCACCCTGACCGAGGTCGACGTGATCGGCTTCTGCGTCCCGGCGGCCGACAAGATCGGGCCTGGCGACCTGTACCTGGCGAAGGAGCTTTCCGCGGTGGGCACGACCCCGGTGGTGGCGATCGTGACCAAGACCGACCTGGCGTCCAGGGACCAGGTTGCCGCGCAGCTCGCCGCTGTCGGCCGGCTGGGAGACTGGGCCGACATCGTGCCGGTGTCGGCCGCGGCGAACTTCCAGCTGGATGTGCTGGCCGACGTGCTGGTCTCGCACCTGCCGCCGGGCAGGCCGCTCTACCCGGCCGGTGACCTGACCGACGAGCCAGAGCAGGTGCTGGTGGCCGAGCTGATCCGGGAGTCGATCCTGGAGGGCGTCCGGGACGAGCTGCCGCACTCGATCGCCGTGGTCGTCGAGGAGATGGCGCCGCGGGAGGGCCGCGATGACCTGATCGACGTGCATGCCGTGATGTACGTGGAGCGGCCGAGCCAGAAGGCGATCGTGATCGGGGCCAAGGGCGCCCGGCTCAGGGACGTAGGCTCACAGGCGAGGCAGAAGATCGAGGCGCTGCTCGGCCGCCGGGTCTACCTGGACCTGCGGATCAAGATCGCCAAGGACTGGCAGCGCGATCCCCGGCAGCTGCGGCGCCTGGGCTTCTACGACTGACCGGCGCGGCCCGGCCCGCGGCGGCCGCCGCTGCGGCGGCGGCGATCGCCGCCGTGCCGCCGTGCCGCCGGGGCGCCTACCCGGCGCAAACGGAGAATTACTCCATGTTTATTAACTAATGCCCCACCTGCCCCCATGGTGTTCTGATAGCCTGAGCGCCCGGTTAGCGAGCTTCCTGATGACTCGCTCATTCGTGGTCCGCATTGGCTGATACGTCCCAATTCAGGGCGGGAACTCCAGAGACACCTTCGAGGAGGCAACTGCATTGAAGCCCTTGACCTGGGCCAGCCGGCATCGTGCCAGCGCGATCCTGGCCGTCGGTTCGGCGGGCGCGCTGATGCTGCTTTCGGCAGCCGCGCCGGCCAGCGGAGCGACACATCCCCGGCCAGCCGCGAAGGTCGCCGTGCCGCAGGGCATCGGGACGGCCGCGCTGAAGGATGCCAGCGTCTTCGGCCCGACCCCGGCGAGCACGCCCGAGACGGTCTCCTTCGTCCTGCGGGCACGCAACCTCGGGCAGCTCGAGGGCCGCGTCGAGGCCGGGATGCCCGGCGGCTACCTCTCGGTCAGCCGGTTCGCCCGCGATTACGGCCAGCAGCAGTCCAGCATCTCCGCGCTGGAGAAGTACCTCGGCCAGTTCGGGATCACGACGTCCGCCTACGCCGACGGGCTCGACGTCACGGCGAACGGCACGGCCGGGCAGTTCGACAGCGCCCTGTCCGTCCAGCAGCATCAGTACAGGGTGGCCGCGGTCCCGGCCAGGCACGGCATGGCCGGCCGGCCTGCCATGATCATCCACGGCACCACGGACGCCGCGCTGCTGCCGCGCGGCCTCGCCCGCTTCGTGCTGTCGGTCCTCGGCCTGACCAGTTATCCCGCGTTCGCGAGCAACGCGGTGCACACCCAGCCGCTGGCCAGCGGAGTGCGGCCGAGCGCGGTGCAGACCGGCAGCCTGACGCCCGAGGATTTCGCGAAGCGGTACGACCTCAGCCCGCTGTACCGGCGGGGCGCCACCGGGGCCGGCCGGACGATCGGCATCGTCACGCTGGCCAGCGTCAACCCGTCTGATCCCGAGTACTTCTGGAGCAGCGTGCTGGGCATCGGCACCAAGCCGAACCGGATCACCCTGGACAACGTCGACGGCGGGTCTGGCCCGGTGAGCGACAGCTCGGGCTCGGGCGAGACGACCCTGGACGTGGAGCAGTCCGGCGCCCTCGCCCCCGACGCGAACATCGTTGTCTACCAGGCGCCGAACACCGACTACGGGTTCGTGGACGGCTTCTTCGCCGCAGCCAGCCAGAACATCGCCGACTCGGTGTCGTCGAGCTGGGGCGAGTCGGAGACCGAGATCGAGGCGTCGGTCAACTCCGGCACGGAGTCACCCACCTACGCGATCAGCTTCGATGAGGCGTACCTGGAACTCGCCGCGCAGGGGCAGAGCGCCTTCGTCTCGGCGGGCGACTACGGCGCCTACACCGCCATCGAGGACCTGGGCACCACCAACCTGTCCGCGGGCAACCCGGACAGCAGCCCCTGGATCACCGCGGCGGGCGGCACCACGCTGCCGGGCACGATCCCGCTGAGCTGGACCGTCTCGGCCACCATCCCGGTCCAGCGGACCTGGAGCTGGAGCTGGCTGTGGCCGTACTACGCGCTGTTCGGGGCCTCCTCGGAGGCCGCGTACGCGCAGTCGCTGCCGATCGGCAGCGGCGGCGGCTTCAGCAGCTACGAGCGGACCCCGCTGTATCAGCAGTTCGTGCCGAGTGCGCACCAGTTCAGCGCCGCGCAGTACCTGACGCCGATCGACCCGAAGACGGTCGCCCCCGGCCTGACCGAGCCGACCGCCTGGAGCTTCAACCCGGCGCCCGCGATCACCACCGGCTACGGCACCGGCCGGGCCACCCCGGACGTCTCCGCCGATGCCGACCCGTACACCGGCTATGAGGAGTACTTCACCGGCTTCTCGGGCGCCCCGCTCGAGGATGGCTGGGGCGGCACCAGCTTCGTCGCGCCGCAGCTGAACGGCTCGGCCGCGCTGATCGACTCCCTGCTCGGGCACCGCGTCGGTTTCTGGAACCCGTCCATCTACCAGTTCGCCACCCATCGCGACTCCCCGTTCCACCCGCTGGACCGGGCGAGCGACAGCAACGACAACCTCTACTACACCGGTACGCAGGCCCACGTTTACAACGTCGGCTCCGGCCTGGGCACGCCCGACCTGGCCAGGCTGGCCGGCGACTTCGCCGGTCACGGCTTCTAGCCGGACCAGGCAGGCAGCTGCGGCGGGGAAGGTCCCGCATGGCCCCGCGAGGAGCATGCGGGACCTTCCGCATTCCCGGCACCGCTGTCTGGTCCCGTCTCCCCGCGGCGACGCGGCAGGCGACGGGAGCGTAGCCGCTGCAGGCTGCAGCGTGCGACCGGGGTCGCCGCGGAAGCGAGCAAACCAGTCAATCCATCCCGTTATTTACCTGAATCCCCTGCTCACCGAGCCAGCACGTGTGATGATCGGCGGACCTGGCCGTTCCGGCACGCGGGCATACCAGCGGGCGGCTCCGGCAGAGGGGGTGTGAAGTTGCTCTTCGGATTGCGGGTGTACTTCCGGGATATCGGCGAGGGAATGTTCTACTGCCAGCGCTGCGGCGGTGACCGGGCGTACCGGCGGCGGGCGGGGCGTCGCTGGTTCCACATCTTCTTCATCCCCGTCATACCGCTGGACCGGGTCGGGGAGGACATCCGCTGCGGCACCTGCCGGACCCGCTACCGCACCGGCGTGCTCGCGCTTCCCACGTCCGCGCAGATGCAGGCGGCGCTGCCGGCTGGCATGCAGGCCGCTGCGACGACCATGCTGCGTGCAGGCGATCCGGGCAGCCCGCCCGCGCGCAGGCGGGTCATCGGCGCGGTCCGCCGGGCCGGGCTGGATGACTACGGCGACGCCGCCCTGGACGAGGAACTCGCCAGGTGCCTGTCCGACGAGGACGTGGCCATCCCGGTCAACACGCTGGCCGGGCAGCTGGCGGTGCAGGGGCGCGAGTGGTTCCTGGCCGAGGTGGTGCGAGTCGGGCTGGCCGACGGGCCGCTCAACGACGAGGAGCGGCGCGCGGCCCGCATGATCGCCGGTCACCTGGGCATGACGGCCGCCCAGGCGTACGGCGTTATCTCGCTGACCGAGGAGGGCGCCACGGCAGAGTGACGCCAGCGGCCCCGCCGGACCGCCGGAACGGGCGGCCGCCGGCCCGGCGCGGGCGGCACCGGGCAGTCGGAGGGGTGCGCGAGAATAGCCGGGTGGCCATCTACCGTGACGACGGGATCGTCTTGCGCACCCACAAGCTGGGTGAGGCGGACCGGATCGTCACGATTCTCGGCCGCAAGACCGGCCGGATCCGCGCCGTGGCCAAGGGGGTCCGCCGTACCAAGTCCCGGCTGGGCGCCAGGGTTGAGCCGTTCACGCACGTTGACCTGCTGCTCTATACCGGCCGGTCGCTGGACGTGATTACCCAGGCCGAGACGGTACGGCCCTACGGGGAGCCGCTGGCCAGCGACTATCCTCGGTACACCGCCGGGACCGCGATGCTGGAAACGGCGGAGCGGCTGACGCCGGTCGAGAAGGAGCCGGCGCTGCGGCAGTTCCTGCTGCTCGTCGGCGGCCTGCGCGCGCTGGGCGAGGGGCAGCATGACCCGAGGCTTGTGCTGGATGCCTTCCTGCTTCGCTCTCTCGCCGTGGCCGGTTACGCGCCGGCCCTGGAGGAGTGCGCGGTCTGCGGCACCAGGGCGCCGACGCCGGTGCTGCCGGATCCGGCACTGCCGGAGATGGAGCCCGCTGGATCCGGTCAGCCGCGGCGCGGCTACCAGGCCGCGCCTTCCGGCCAGAGTTACCGCGCCCTGCGGTCCTTCGGCATCGCGGCTGGCGGCCTGACCTGCCAGGGGTGCCGCAGGCCGGGCGCGGCCACGCCGTCGATCGCGACGATCGCGCTGATGAGCGCGCTGATGCGGGGCGACTGGGAGCTTGCCGATCGCAGCGAGCGCCGGCATCAGGCCGAGTGCAGCGGGCTGGTGGCCGCCTACCTGCAATGGCACCTGGAGCACTCGATCCGGTCACTCAAGCACGTGGAGCACGCATGACGCGCCCGGCAGGATGCCGGTGAGCCGCCCGGTCAGGCCGCCAGACCCGCACGTCAGCGGGGCCAGGCCGCCCGGCATCCCGGCCAGCCTGGTGCCACGGCACGTCGCGCTGGTGATGGACGGCAACGGCCGCTGGGCCAAGCAGCGCGGGCTGCCGCGCACCGAGGGCCACAAGGCGGGCGAGCACTCGCTCTTCGACGTCATCATGGGCGCGATCGAGCTCGGCATCCCGTACCTGTCGGCCTACGCCTTCTCGACCGAGAACTGGCGCCGGTCACCGGATGAGGTCCGGTTCCTGATGGGCTTCAACCGGGACGTGATCCGCCGCCGCCGGGACCAGCTCAACGAGATGGGCGTGCGGGTCCGCTGGGCGGGCCGGCGCCAGCGGCTCTGGCGCAGCGTCATCTCCGAGCTGGAGGACGCCGAGCGGATGACCGAGCACAACTCCGTGCTGACCCTCCAGTTCTGCGTGAACTACGGCGGCCGGGCGGAGATCGCCGACGCGGCGGCGGCGATCGCGGCGGACGTGGCCGCCGGGCGGCTGCGGCCGGAGAAGGTGAACGAGCGGCTGATCGCCCGCTACCTGGATGAGCCCGGCATCCCGGACGTGGACCTCTTCATCCGGTCCTCGGGGGAGCAGCGGACCTCCAACTTCCTGCTCTGGCAGTCCGCCTACGCCGAGTTCGTCTTCCTGGACACCCTGTTCCCCGACTTCGACCGGCGTCATCTGTGGCAGGCCTGCGAGATCTACGCGTGCCGGGACCGCCGCTACGGCGGAGCCCAGCCCAACCAGGTCGCCGAGCCAGGGGCGCCGCCCGAGTCGACCTGATCCGCCCGCTCAGGGTTCCGCTGCTCGCTCCGTGGCCGCGTGGGAACGACCGAGGCCGGCCGCCGGGCTACGGGCGGCCGAACCAGCGGCTGGCGTCAATCTAAGTTGACGCCAGCCGCTGCGTCGTCCGCCTTGCGTCCTCCCGTGCTCCGCCTCGGCCCTCCGGGCTCAGCGCATGCGCAAGGTGGGGCGGAGCGCATCCAGGGTGGCCACGTCGTCGATGGTGGACGGCACGGCCTCGTTCTCGTTGCCGTCGGCGATCCCGCGCATGGTCTTGCGCAGGATCTTGCCCGAGCGGGTCTTGGGCAGTCCGGCGACGACGTCCACCTTGCGCAGCGCGGCGACGGCACCGATCTGGGCGCGGACCAGCTCGACCAGCTCGACGCTGAGCACGTCGGGGTCGGTCTCGACGCCCGCCTTCAGCACCACGAAACCGCGCGGGATCTGACCCTTGAGCGGGTCGTTCACGCCGATGACCGCGCACTCGGCCACGGCGGGGTGGCTGGCCAGTATCTCCTCCATCTCCCCGGTGGACAGCCGGTGCCCGGCGACGTTGATGACGTCGTCGGTGCGGCCCATCACGTAGACGTAGCCGTCCTCGTCCCGGAACCCGCCGTCCCCGGTGATGTAGGAGCCGGGGTACTGCACCAGGTAGGAGTCGATGAATCGCTGGTCATCGCCCCAGAGCGTGGTCAGGCAGCCCGGCGGGAGCGGCAGCCGCAGCACGATGTCCCCGGTCGTGCCCGGCGGCACGTCCTCGCCGCTGACCGGGTCGACGACGTGCAGGTCGTAGCCGGGCACCGGCATGGTCGGTGAGCCCGGCTTGGTGGGCATGGGATCCAGGCCCATCAGGTCGGCCGCGATCGGCCAGCCGGTCTCGGTCTGCCACCAGTGGTCGACGACCGGTACGCCGAGCAGCTCGCCGGCCCACCGGTAGGTCTCCGGGTCGAGCCGCTCGCCGGCCAGGAACAGGCAGCGGAAGCCGGACAGGTCGTACTTCCTGGTGAACTCCCCGTTCGGGTCCTCCTTCTTGATCGCGCGGAAGGCCGTCGGCGCGGTGAACATCGCCTTGACCCCGTGCTCCGATATCACCCGCCAGAACGCGCCGGGGTCCGGCGTGCCGACCGGCTTGCCCTCGTACAGCACCGTGGTGCAGCCCGCCAGCAGCGGGGCGTAGACGATGTACGAATGGCCGACGACCCAGCCGATGTCGGAGGCGGCCCAGAACACCTCGCCGGGCTGGATGTCGTAGATGTTGGCCATGCTCCAGTGCAGGACGACAGCATGCCCGCCGTTGTCGCGGACGACGCCCTTCGGCTTGGCCGTGGTACCCGAGGTGTACAGGATGTAGAGCGGGTCGGTGGCCGCGACCGGGACGCAGTCGGCCGGCTGGGCGGTCGCCATGGCCTGCTCCCAGTCCACGTCCCGGCCCTCGATCAGGGTTGCCTTCGCCTGCGGCCGCTGCAGGATGACGCAGCACTCCGGCTTCCTCGACGACAGCTCGATCGCCTTGTCCAGGATGGGCATGTACTCCAGCACCCGGCTGGTCTCGATGCCGCAGGAAGCCGACACGACGACCTTCGGCGCCGCGTCGTCGATGCGGGCCGCCAGTTCCGGCGCGGCGAAACCGCCGAACACGACGGAGTGGACGGCCCCGAGGCGCGCGCAGGCGAGCATCGCCACGATCGCCTCGGGCACCATCGGCATGTAGATGACCACGCGGTCACCCGCGCCGGTGCCGAGGTCGCGCAGCACGCCCGCGAACCGCGCGACCTCGTCAAGTAGCTGCCGGTACGTCAGGGTCCGGCCGGTACCGGTCACCGGGCTGTCGTAGATCAGCGCGGCCTGGTCGCCGCGGCCGTCGCGCACATGCCGGTCCAGCGCGTTGAAGCAGGTGTTCAGCGCGCCATCAGCGAACCAGCGGTAAAACGGCGGGTTGGACTTGTCCAGCACGACCGTCGGCTGGCGGTACCAGTCGATCCCGCCGGCAGCCGCGCCCCAGAACTTGTCCGGGTCGGTGAGGCTCTGCTGGAACGCTTCGGCATAACGACCCATGTCTGCTCGTCCTCCTTGACGTGGAAGGCTCTTTCGGCCTGATCGGGCGTGCTGCGCCTACTCTTCCCCGAGGGATTCGTTCGGCTTCTTGGCCAGGGGGCCGATCGGCAGGATCGCGCGGCCGTAGGTGGCCTCGCACAGCTCGGCGAGGCACAGGTAGAAGGCGTTTGCCGCCAGCACCAGGCCGATCACCCCGCCGGTCTTGATCAGCCCGGTGGACGCCCCGTAGTTGCCTGCGGCGAGCACGAACAGGGCGACGGTCAGCAGCACCAGGGCCGTGATCACGGCAATGCTGGTGCGGAACGCGGCGATGAGCATGATGGCAGAGAAGATGCCGAAGCCGTACAGCAGCAGGCCGAGCGCGTGACCGACCTGAAGCAGTGGCACGGCCTTGAGGAAGAACTCGGCGAAGGCCCAGATGGACAGCCAGAACGCGCCGAAGCCGGTGAACAGCACGCCGCCGAAGGTGTTTCCCACCCGCAGCTGGATCACCCCGGCGATCAGCTGGGCCAGACCGCCGAACATGAGCGCCACGGCGAAGACGACCGGGGTAACCGCAGCGGGGATGATGTTGGCGTTGATCATGCTGAGCATGAACGTGGTGGTCGCGAATCCGGCCAGGGCAAGCGGCCCGGAGTTCCCCCATACGACACCGGTGATTGCTGCGGGAACCGGAGCTGGCCGGGGCGTGACTGGCGCGGGCTCGCGATGCTCGACGGAAGCCATGTGATCCTCCTCACGTATTCGATCAGTTGCGCGCAGCTTGTCCTGTCAGCGCGAGGGCTGTGGAGGGCCATTGGTCCCTGATCGGACCTGCCGAAAGTAGGGCACCAGGGGAGAAGCCCTGCGGGCCAGCCGCAACGCGGCACCCGCGGGGCGCGGGCCGGGCCGGCGTCAGCCGGTCAGTGGGTGGCCCGGAAGGCGGCCAGCGCGAGCACGACGGCGACCGCGGCGATCCGGCCAAGCCGCCCGCCGGGGCCCAGCCGCGGCCAGGACAGCGCCGCCAGCCAGCCCAGGGCCACCGCGACCAGGCACAGCGCAGCCGCTCCGATGACGCCATGCACGGCCAGCCCGGTGATCAGCAGCGCGACCGCGATGAGCGGCAGCAGCCAGACGGGCAGCTGATGCAGGAACACCATCGGCGCTGCGCTGCGCTGCTCCAGGGACCGGCGGGCTGGCGAGCTGCCCGGCGTGTACAGGGTCTGGCCAGGCGGCAGCGGCCTGCGGCGCTGCCGCGACGACCGGTTCGCGCTCATGCCGGCTCCCTCCTGACAGGTCCGCTCCAGCGTACGCCCGGCTCGCTGCGGCCTGCCCGGCTCGCGGCCGGCTATATTCGCAGCGCGCTGACCTGGCGCCCAGCTAAACTGGCCACACCGCCGCCCCCTTAGCCCCGGGCTTCGAGCATGTCCCGCAAGCCGCCGACGGCCAGCCGGATGGAGACCTTGATGGCAAAACGAAGCGATCGCATGGAGACCCTCGTCAGTCTCTCCAAGCGGCGGGGGATCGTCTTCCCGTCCAGCGACATCTACGGCGGCCTGCGCGCCTCCTGGGACTACGGGCCGCTCGGCGTCGAGATCAAGAACAGCATCAAGCGCCAGTGGTGGCGCTCGATGGTGCAGGAGCGAGACGACATCGTGGGCCTCGACTCCTCGGTCATCCTGGCGCCCGAGGTCTGGCAGGCCAGCGGCCACCTGACCGAGTTCGCCGACCCGCTGACCGAGTGCCAGTCCTGCCACCGCCGGTTCCGCGCTGACCACCTGGAGGAGGCGTACGAGGAGAAGCACGGCCGCCCGCCGGAGCACGGCCTGGCCGATATCGCCTGCCCGAACTGCGGGACCAGGGGAGCCTTCACCGAGCCGCGGATGTTCAACGGGATGCTGCGCACCTACCTTGGCGCCACCGAGGACGAGTCCGGCCTGGCCTACCTGCGCCCGGAGACCGCGCAGGGCATCTTCATCAACTTCCGGAACGTGCTGCAGACCTCCCGCAAGAAGGTGCCGTTCGGCATCGGCCAGGTCGGGAAGTCGTTCCGAAACGAGATAACGCCGGGTAATTTCATCTTCCGCACGCGCGAGTTCGAGCAGATGGAGATGGAGTTCTTCGTCCGGCCGGGCACCGACGAGGACTGGCATCAGCGCTGGATCGACACCCGGCTGGCCTGGTACCTCGATCTTGGCGTGAACCGGGACAACCTGCGGCTGTACGAGCACCCGCAGGAGAAGCTGTCGCATTACTCGAAGCGGACGGTCGACATCGAGTACCGGTACGGGTTCCCCGGCACCGAGTGGGGCGAGCTCGAGGGGATCGCGAACCGGACCGACTTCGACCTCACGACCCACGCGCGCGCCTCCGGCCAGGACCTGTCGTACCTGGATGCGGAGACCAACGAGCGTTTCGTGCCGTACGTGATCGAGCCGGCCGCCGGAGTTGACCGCTCGATGCTGATGTTCCTGCTGGACGCCTACTCCGAGGACGAGGCGCCGGACGCGAAGGGCAACCTGGAGAAGCGGACCGTGCTGCGGCTGGATCAGCGGCTGGCGCCGGTGAAGGTCGCCGTGCTGCCGCTGTCCCGCAACGCCGACCTGTCGCCGAAGGCGCGGGACCTGGCCGCGGTGCTGCGCAAGCACTGGAACACCGACTTCGATGACGCCAGCGCGATCGGCCGCCGCTACCGCCGGCAGGACGAGGTCGGCACGCCGTACTGCGTGACCGTGGACTTCGACACGCTGGACGATCAGGCGGTGACGGTCCGGGAGCGCGACTCGATGAAGCAGGAGCGGATCGGCATCGACAGCCTCGTCGGCTACCTGTCCGAGCGCCTCTCCGGCTGCTGACCGGCGGCCCGCTGGCGCGGGACGTCCGCCGCGCCCGTCGCCCGGGCGCGCCCGCGGCGACGGGCGCAGCCTGCGACCAAGCGCATCCGGGCCAGGAGTACCGCGCCGGCACTAGTGCGGCAAGCCGGGCCGGGAGCTGCCGAAGTGGCCAGCGGAGAGCGCTGGTAGCAGCCTAATTCCCATAATGCTGGTCGGAAATATTGACTAGGCCGGAGCGTCATGACATGCTCCAGCTATGACGACTCACGACGGTACCGAGCGCCGCTACGTGGACCTGCTCCTCGTGGCCAGCGCGCTCTGTCCCCGGCAGTCCTGACCGCTACCTCGCGTCGTTGATTTCCGCGCTCCGGGCACGCTGCCCGTGAGCCCTCCGGCCGAATCTCCTGATCATCAGCTGCCCGCGTGCCCGGCGCCCCGCCCGGCACCTGCCGGGCTAAGCCATGCCCGCATGCCCATCCATGGCTGCCGAAGTCCGCCTGTTCCCCCGAGCCTGAGAGGCATTCCCGTGACCGAGACCATCAGCACCCCGACCCGCATCACCGTGCGCAGGCTAGCCGGAAACATCGGCGCCGAGCTGGCCGGCGTCGATGCCGGCGACGCCCTGAGCGACGAGACCGTCGCCCAGGTGCGGCGCGCCCTGCTGGACCACAAGGTCGTCTTCCTCCGCGACCAGCATCTCGACTACGCCCGGCAGGTCGCCTTCGCCGAGCGGCTCGGCCCGCTGACGCTCGGCCACCCGACCCTGATATCGCCGCCGGACCAGCCCCTGCTGGAAGAAATCGACTCCCGCAAGGGCGGCCGGGCCAACCACTGGCACACCGACGTGACCTTCGTCGACCGGCCGCCAGCCTTCACCCTGCTCCATGCCGTCGTCATCCCGCCGGCCGGCGGGGACACGATCTGGGCGAACACGGTCACCGCCTACCAGAGCCTGCCCGCTGAGCTGCGCGACCTGGCCGACCGGCTGCGGATCGTGCACACCAACGACCACGACTACGCGGCGGTCTACGGCCGGGGCGAGCGTGTCGATGCAGCGCTGGAGGCGACCCAGAAGCAATTCGTCTCAACGGTCTTCGAGACCGAGCACCCCGCCGTCCGGGTGCACCCGGAGACCGGGGAGCACTCCCTGGTTCTCGGCGGCTTCGCGCGGACGGTGCTCGGCTTCTCGCCGCAGGCATCGCGCGACCTGATCAGGCTCCTGCAGGAGTACGTCACCCGGCCCGAGCAGACGGTCCGCTGGCAGTGGCGGGAGGGCGACCTGGCCATCTGGGACAACCGGGCTACCCAGCACTACGCGATCTTCGACTACGGCAGCGCGCACCGGCGCGGCGAGCGGGTCACCGTAGCTGGCCCGGTTCCGGTCGGCGTGGACGGCCGCCCGAGCATTCCGCTGCGCGGCGACGCGACCGCGTACTACGCCGGCGCGGACAGCTGAGCCCCGCCGGGCCGGAGTAGTTCCCGGTCGTCCCTGGCGGCTTTGCCGGCCTCCCGCCGGCGGCCTGACGCCAGTCCTCCCGGCGTTGCGCCGGGCCTCCCCTGACAAGAAGGCAGGACCATGAGCAGCTCAGCTGATGTCAACACCCCGGCGCGCACCTCGGTGCCGATCTATAAACGCAAGCGACGGCGGATCTACGGCGGGATCGCCGTGGTGGTCATCGTGGTCGTCGCGGCGGTCATCTGGGCCATCACCCAGGGCGGCAGTTCGGGCCCGGCCGCGCTGCCCAGCTTTACCATCTCGGTGAGCCAGGGAACTGTCGCCAGTCCTGACAGCATTATCGAGAGCCAGCCATCGCTCGCCAAGCTCATCCCCGCCCAGCTGCACTACGTGCCGTTCGACGCCGGGGTCACGGCAATCGCCGAGATGAAGAGCGGCGCGGTGCAGGCCATCAGCGGCGTCGGCAACCCGCCCGCCACGGCGGCCATCGGCACCAACACCGGAGTCACCGTCGTGATGGGCTGGGGATTCGATGACGACCAGCTACTCGTTCCGCCCTCCGTTACCTCGCCGAGCCAGCTGGCCGGCAAGTCCGTCGGCGTTCTCGTCGGATCCTCGGAGGACTACGAGCTGCTGGGCTACCTGGCGCTGGAGCACCTGACCGGCAAGGTCAAGGTGGTCCCCTTCGCCAGCGAGCCCGCCGCGGGCGCTGCCGCCCTGTCCGGCGCGATCGACTCCGCTTATGTCTACGGCGGCCCGGCCGCCGACCTGATCGCGAAGCACTATCACTCGCTGGTCAACGCCGAGCAGATCGCCAGGCTCGGCATCCCCGGCCTCGACGTGATCGCGGTCGCGACCAGCGTGGTTACCAGTGACCCCGCGCTGGTCCAGGATTACGTCTGCGCCGAGGTGCAGGGCAGCCGGGACATGACCGGGCCGGACGCCGCGAAGTACCTGGCCGCCAGCGCCGGCGCGCAGGGCGTGCCGGGCAGCCAGATCGTGGCGGCGACCAGGGGCTATCCCTTCATCCCGCCGAGCCAGCAGCTGTACTGGCTTGGCTCCGCCCTCCATGATCCCGGCAGCCGCATCGTCCAGGCCTACCTGCAGACCGGCAAGTTCCTGGTCGCGCAGGGCAGGCTCACCGCCGTGCCCACGGCAGCGCAGATTGCCTCGCACATCGACATCACCTTCATCAAGAAGGCACTGGCCGGTGGCTGCCCGAGCTGACGCTGACGGGGCCGCGAGCTCGCGCGGAAGCGGCCCCGTCAGCCGGCCTGAGCCAGCCGGCCGCATCGGCCGGACGCGGCCTGTGCAGGAGCACGGCGGGACGCGGACCGCGACTGATGCCGGGCATGGCGGCGCTGACGTGGTGATCCGCTCGGTGGGCAAGACCTTCCGCCGGGGCGGCCGGCGCACCGTCGCCCTGGCCGGGGTCGACCTGGAGGTCCGGGCCGGCGAGCTGGTCTGCCTGCTCGGGCCGTCAGGCTGCGGGAAGTCCACCCTGCTGCGGATCGTGGCCGGGGCCCTCGAGCTGGACGAGGGCACCGTCACGGTCGGGGGACGGCCGGTGCACGGGCCGTCCCCCGACCGGGGCATGCTGTTTCAGACCCCCATGCTGTTCCCGTGGCTCACGACGAGGAAGAACGTGCTGTTCGGCCCGCGGGCACAGCGATCCGGCGGGCTGCATGAGCGGGATGACCCGGAGCTGGATGCCGAGGCCGACTCGATCCTGGCCACTGCCGGGCTCGCCAAGTTCGGCGACGCGTTTCCGCATGAGCTCTCCGGCGGGATGCGGCACCGCGCGGCTTTCGCGCGTGCCATCATCACCCGGCCCTCCCTGCTGCTCATGGACGAGCCGTTCGGGGCGCTGGACGCCATCACCCGGCTGCGCATGCACGACTTCCTGCTGAGCATGTGGGAGCAGTACCGGACCACCATCATCTTCGTGACGCATGACATCGAGGAGGCGGTCCTGCTCGGCGATCGGGTGGCCGTGATGGGCGGCCGGCCGCCGGGCATCCGGGAAGTCATCGACATCCCCCTCGGACGGCCCCGGCACGCGATCGACGCCGACACCGAGGCATTCCTGATCGCCAAGCGGAGGATCCGCGCATCCCTGACGGTGTGAGTCGCGCCGACCGCAGGCAGCCGCGATCCGCGGGCGGGTCGCGGGGCCGGTGCTGCCCCTGCACGAGGAGAGAGAGAAATGTCAAGCTGGCGTACGCTGCCACCGCTCGGTGACGGTGTCCTCGTCGATGATGCCGCTGCGGCCCTGCTGCCAGCCACGGCCGACGAGGACGCCCGTGATGCGATCGATGACCGCGCTGACCTGGCCGCCTACCGGCGGGCCAGGCGCCGGGCGCGCACCCGCCGCCTGGCCACCGGAGCGGCCGGCCTGCTCGCCCTGGCGATCGTGTGGCAGATCTCCGCAACCCTGATCAGGGATCCGGTCTTCCTGCCGTCGGTCACCCAGACCGCGCAGACGTTCGCGCATTACTTCAACCGTCCTTACCCGGCGCAGGGCGTGCCGCTGTGGCTGGACGCCGTCGACAGCCTGCGCCGCATCCTGATCGGCTTTGCCGTCGGCGTCGGCGCCGGGGTGACCCTGGGCTCAGCGATGTCCGCCAGCCGCATCGCGAGGCACCTGATCGATCCGGTTATCGAGGTGCTCCGCCCGCTGCCGCCACTGGCCTTCATCCCGCTGTTCATCATCTGGTTCGGGATCGGCGAGATGCCCAAGGAGGTCCTGATCGTCATCGGGGTCACGCCGATCATGGCCGTCACCACCGTCGCCGCCCTGGACGAGGTACCGGACGACCTGCGACTGTGCGCTCGGACGCTGGGCGCATCCAGCCTGTACGCCCTGCTGCACGTGCAGATCCGGTCCGCCTTGCCCGGCATCGTGACCGGGATGCGCATCTCGATGGCCGGGGCCTGGACGAGCATCGTCGCGGCCGAGCTGATCGCGGCTACCAGCGGGCTCGGGTACCTGATCATGCAGGCGGGCGATTACCTCAATACCGCCCTGACCCTGTCCGGGATCATCGCGATCGCCATTCTCGGGCTGACCCTGGACATCTGCCTGCGCGGGCTGCTCAGCCTCGTCGATCCGAGCAGGCGCCGCTGACGCGGCAGCCGCCCGCTGTCCGCTCACCGTGGCTGAACCGCTCGCCGATGAGCTGCGTCAACGACGTCGTCGGGCCCTACGGGATCCGGCAGTTCGGCCAGGCCGTCCATCGGGAGCTGACCACCGGCAAGACCTCGATCGACCTGGCCGAGACGTGCGCGCCAGTCAGGCAGAGTGCCGCCGCACCGGGCATCTGGAACCCGCTCCCGCTCTTCGGCGACGTGCAGCGCGATCACCAGGCCATCGCGAGCAGGCTGGGCACCAGGTCCGTAGACCGGCGCAGCACCCAGGCCGTGCCGCTGATGGCCGGCGGCGGCGAGCATAGCGTGGAACCGGCGGGCGATGAGCCGGTGGCCGCGCTCGCTGGGATGCAGGCGGTCCACCGCCCACATGCCCGGATCGTAGGTCTCGGCGTCGCCGGCGGCATCGAAATGTATCGTGCCGTAGCGCTCGGCTGCGGCGTCCATGACCAGGTTGATCTGGCGCGCGCGCCGGGCCAGCGGCCTGGCCAGCGTGCCGGGCAGGCCGAGCATCCGGCCCGGGTCCGGCAGCCGCATGGTGAGCACCTCGGCGCCCGCGCCGCGCAGCGCGCCGATCGTGTGCCCGGCGGCGGCCGCGATCCGGCTGGGCTCGAAGCCCGGCCGCAGCGTGTCGTTGATGCCGACGATCACGCTGGCGATGTCCGGCCGCAGCAGCAGCGCCCGGGGCAGCTGATCGCACTCCACGTCGGCCACCGTTGCGCCGTTAGCCGCCAGGATGTGCAGGCCCGGGTCCGGTAGCGTCTCGGCGAGCAGCACGGCCCAGCCGCGCCAGCCGCGGGCCCCGGCCTGGCCGCCCGGGCCGGACTGCGCACTCCGGACGCAACGGCGTGACGGCGGGGCGAACTGTCGATGACATCTCGGCCAGGCGGCGCGGTGCGGCGGCAGGCGGCGCGGTGCGGCAGCAGGCAGCGCGGTGCGGCGGCTAACCGCCTACGCCATCTCCCGTCAGGGCCGAGAGCACCTGGTCAGCGGTCTTGTCCGAGGCCTCGCTAGCCCGGTCGCGCGGCGAGCGGCGGAAGATCTCAGCAGCCGCCTGGTGAAAGCCGTCCGGCAGCCCGGCGGCAGCCATGGTGGCGGCGATCTCCTCCATCTCCGCGACCCAGCGCCAGCCCTTGGCGGTCGCTGACCGGGCGGCGCCGCGGGACCGCTCGGCCAGCGCGGGCTGGGACTGCTCCCACTCAGCGAGCAGGACGTCCTCCACGCCCTCGGCTCTGGCGAGTGCCCGGACCGCCAGCAGTAGCGCCGCCGTGCCCTTGGTCCAGCCGGCATAGGCCATCTTGACCGCCGATGCGGCCGTCAGCGTGCCGCCGGCCAGCCGGGCGTCCAGGGCCGTGCCCGCGAACAGGTCGCGCACCTCGCCGGCGTCGTCGCCGGACAGGTACAGCCGGGTATGCCCGGCGGCCCGCGGCGGGGGCCCGATGATCCCGCCGTCGACGTAGCGGCCGCCGCTGCCGGTGATCATTCCGGCGATCTCGCGGGCCGTGCCGGGTGAGATCGCGTTGGCGTCCAGGTAAAGCCCGCCGAACCCGTGCACCGCCCAGGCGACGTCGAGCGCGGCGTGCGGCGGGCAGACGGACACGATCACCTCGGCCTGGCTGGCCAGGCCGGCGACCGTGCCGGCATCGGTCAGCCCCGCCGCCTGCGCGCGCGCCGCGGTCTGCGGCCCGCGGCCCTGCGACGCCCACAGCACCTGATGTCCCCGGTCAGCCAGGCACCGCCCGACGGCGGCACCCATCTCGCCGGGATGCAGCAGGCCGATGACGCGAGGACTCGAGTTATTCACCTAGGCATTGTGTCGGACGGCCGGCCCGGCCGGGCCGGCCGGGACGGCCGGCCGCTGCGCCGCTCCTGCACGGCTACGGCGGGTCCGGCGCCGTGCACGAAGACGCGCCCGGCCCCGGTCCGCCGGCCGCGCCGACGCGAGGGTGCCCGCCGAGTTGCCTCGCCGGGCGAGCTTTTCCGGCGGCCACGGGCATACCGGCGCGCGACTGGCCCGGTCGAGGTTGCAGAAAAACGTCCTGTCCTCAGGTCCCCGGCGGACCGGTTGCTCGGTAGAGTCCAAGACAGGAGGGCCGTGAGGCCATAAATACTGAGCCGCGCTGCGTCTAGCTCGCTGGGCCAGACGGGCGGCATCGCAAGGAGACCGTGCTATGCCGAAGCTCGTCTATGACTTCACCGAAGGTAACAAGGACCTGAAGGATCTGCTGGGAGGCAAAGGCGCCAACCTGGCCGAGATGACCAATCTGGGGCTGCCGGTGCCGCCCGGCTTCATCATCACCACTGAGGCCTGCCGGCATTACCTGGAGCAGGGCTCCATCCCCGAGGGACTGGCCGGCGAGGTCACCACCCATCTGCGGCAGCTTGAACAGAAGATGGGCAAGAAGCTGGGCGACCACGAGGATCCGCTGCTGGTCAGCGTCCGCTCCGGGGCTAAGTTCTCCATGCCGGGCATGATGGAAACGGTGCTGAACATCGGCCTGTCCGATGGTTCCGTGCAGGGCCTGGCCAAGCAGGCCAGTGATGACCGGTTCGCCTGGGACGCCTACCGGCGGCTGATCCAGATGTTCGGCAAGACCGTGCTGGACATCGACGGCGACGCGTTCGAGCATGCGATCGACGCTGCCAAGCAGGCCAAGGGCACCAGGAGCGATCTGGACCTTGACGCCGATGACCTGCGCGGGATCGTGGAGACCTTCAAGGGCATCGTCAAGGACAAGACGGGCCGTGATTTCCCGCAGGACCCGCGCGAGCAGATGGACATGGCGGTCAACGCCGTCTTCAACTCGTGGAACGCGCCACGGGCGATCCTGTACCGGCGGCAGGAGCGGATCCCGACCGACCTCGGCACGGCCGTCAACATCGTGGCCATGGTCTTCGGAAACCTGGGCATGGACTCGGGCACCGGCGTCGCCTTCACCCGCGACCCCGGCAGCGGCCAGCAGGGCGTCTACGGCGACTACCTGCAGAACGCGCAGGGCGAGGACGTCGTGGCCGGCATCCGCAACACCGTCCCGCTGCAGGACCTCGAGCAGATCGACGCGAAGTCCTACAACCAGCTCATCGACATCATGAAGACGCTGGAGAACCACTACAAGGACCTGTGCGACATCGAGTTCACGATCGAGCGCGGCAAGCTGTGGATGCTGCAGACCCGGGTCGGCAAGCGCACCGCGGGCGCGGCGTTCCGGATCGCCATCCAGCTGGTCGACCAGGGCCTGATCGACATGGATGAGGCGCTGACCCGGGTCACCGGCAGCCAGCTCGCGCAGCTGATGTTCCCCCGGTTCGACGCCGGCAGCAACGTCCGGCAGGTCGCCAAGGGCATCAGCGCATCGCCTGGCGCGGCGGTCGGCAAGGTGGTCTTCGACTCCGGCCGCGCGGTCGAGCAGGCGGCGGCCGGCGAGGACGTCATCCTGGTCCGGCGCGAGACCAACCCCGACGACCTGCACGGCATGATCGCCGCGCGCGGCATCCTGACCAGCCGCGGCGGCAAGACCAGCCACGCCGCGGTGGTCGCCCGCGGGATGGGCAAGACCTGCGTGTGCGGCGCGGACGAGCTCGAGGTCGACCTGGTCGGCCGCAAGTTCACCGCACCCGGCGGCGTGACCGTCAGCGAGGGCGACGTGATCTCGATCGACGGCACCTCGGGCGTGGTCTTCCTCGGCGAGGTGCCGGTCGTCGCCTCGCCGGTGGTGGAGTACTTCGAGGGCGGCCTGGACGCCTCCGCCGACGAGCTGGTGTCCGCCGTGCACAAGATCATTAAGCACGCCGACGAGCGGCGCCGCCTGGGCGTGTGGACGAATGCCGACAACGGCGAGGACTCCGCCCGCGCGCGCCGGTTCGGCGCCGAGGGCATCGGCCTGACCAGGACCGAGCACATGTTCCTCGGCGAGCGGCGGCAGCTGGTCGAGCGGCTGATCCTGGCCGACGACGATGCCACCCGGCAGGCCGCCCTGGACGCCCTCGAGCCGCTGCAGCGCGGCGACTTCGTGGAGATCCTGGAGGCGATGGACGGGCTGCCGGTGACCATCCGGCTGCTCGACCCGCCGCTGCACGAGTTCCTGCCCGACCTGACCGCGCTGTCGGTCAAGATCGCCCTGGCCGGGGACGGCGCGACCGAGCAGGACAAGAAGCTGCTGGAGGCGGTCAGGCGGCTGCACGAGGAGAACCCGATGCTCGGCCTGCGCGGCGTCCGGCTGGGCCTGGTCGTGCCCGGCCTGTACGCGATGCAGGTGCGGGCCATCGCGCACGCCGCGGCGGACCGGGTCAAGGCGGGCGGGAATCCGCGGCCCGAGATCATGATCCCGCTGGTCGGCGCCGTCCAGGAGCTCGAGGCCGCCCGCGAGGAGACCGAGCGGGTGCTGGCCGAGGTCCGGGAGGAGACCGGGACCGACGTGCACACGATGATCGGCACCATGATCGAGGTGCCGCGCGCGGCCCTGACCGCGGGCCAGATCGCCCAGGTGGCCGAGTTCTTCTCATTCGGCACCAACGACCTGACGCAGATGGGCTGGGGTTTCTCCCGCGACGATGTCGAGGGCGCATTCTTCAGCCAGTACATCGACCTCGGCGTGTTCGGCGTCTCCCCGTTCGAGACGCTGGATTCCGAGGGCATCGGCCGGCTGGTCAGGATCGCCGTCGAGGAAGGCCGGGCTGCCCGTCCCGGCCTGCAGGTCGGCGTCTGCGGCGAGCACGGCGGCGATCCCGAGTCGGTGCACTTCTTCCACAGCGCCGGGCTCGACTACGTGTCTTGCTCGCCGTTCCGCGTGCCGGTGGCCAGGCTTGAGGCCGGCCGGGCCGCCGTGCTCGAGACCTCAGGAGGCAGCGACACCCGGTGACCGCTGGCTACGACAGCCACGCGACGGCACGGCAGGCCGGCGAGCCGCGCAAGAGTGCAGGCAGCCACGGGCGCGGTCCCTTCGAGCGGGATCGCGCCCGGGTGCTGCACAGTGCCGCGCTGCGCAGGCTCGCGGCCAAGACGCAGGTCGTCGAGGTCGGCTACGGCGATTTCCCCCGGACCAGGCTCACGCATTCGCTGGAATGCGCGCAGATCGGGCGTGAGCTCGGCGCATCCCTGGGCTGCGACCCCGACCTGGTGGACGCTGCCTGCCTGGCACACGACCTGGGACATCCCCCGTTCGGGCATAACGGCGAGTCGGCGCTGGCCGAGCTCGCGGCGGGCTGCGGCGGCTTCGAGGGGAACGCGCAGAGCCTGCGCCTGCTGACCCGGCTGGAGGCCAAGATCCCCGGCGCCGGGCTGAACCTCACCAGGGCCACCCTCGATGCGACCCTCAAGTATCCGTGGCTGGCCGGCGAGGGCCGGGCCAAGTACGGGGCCTACGCCGACGACAGCGAGGTCTTCGACTGGATCCGCGCGGGCGCCAAGCCCGGACGGCCCTGCCTGGAAGCCCAGGTGATGGACTGGGCGGACGACGTGGCCTACTCCGTGCACGACCTGGAAGACGGCCTGCAGGCCGGGCTGATCACCCTGGCGGCGCTGCGGGATCCGGCCGAGCGGCTGGCCGTGGCCGAGCTGACCGCCGTCGAGTACTGCGAGCCTGACTCGGTCACGGCGGCCGAGCTGGCTGATTTCTTCCGCGCCCTGATGGGACTGGACTGCTGGCCTGAGAGCTTCGACGGCGGCCTGATCTCGCTGGCCGCGCTGAAGAACCTGACCAGCGAGCTGATCGCGCGCTTCTGCCGGGCCGCGCAGGACGCCACGATCGACGCTGCCCGGCCGCCGCTGGCCCGGTATGACGCCGACCTGATCGTGCCGCGGACGGCCCGGCTGGAGTGCGCGCTGCTCAAGGGAGTTACCGCCCACTACGTGATGAGCCGGGCCGGCGCGGCTGCCGCCCAGGCCAGGGAGCGCGTGCTGATCACCGAGCTGGCTGCCGCCGTGCGGGACGGCGCGCCCGGCACGCTGGAGCCGGTCCTGCGGCCGGCCTACGCCGCCGCCCGGACCGACGCGGAGCGGCTGCGGGTGGTCGTCGACCAGGTGGCCTCGCTGACCGATACCTCGGCTACCGGCTGGCACGACCGGCTGTGCCGGTAAGGGCCCGGCTCGCCGCGCCGCGGCCGGGCCGGCGCGCTGATCCTGGACCCGCCGGGCGCGGTCCGGGATGCTGAGGCTGAGCCCGTGCGGCGACGCCCGCCCGGCCTGCCGGGCGAGGGCCGCCGCGCCCCGCTGAATGATCAGGCTGACCGCATCGAAGGGAGTCCCGATGGCCGCCGAACCCACCTACGTCATCATTGGCGCGAGCCTGGCCGGAGCGAAGGCCGCCGAGACGCTGCGCGAGGAGGGCTTCGGCGGCGGCGTCATCCTGATCGGCGCGGAGCAGGAGCGGCCCTATGAGCGGCCCCCGCTGTCCAAGGGGCTGCTGCTCGGCAAGGACGAGAAGAGCTCGATCTACGTGCATGAGCCCGACTGGTACGGCCAGCACCAGGTGGACCTGCGGCTCGGCGAGACGGTGACCGGCATCGACCGGGCCGCCCGGCAGGTCACGCTGGCCGGCGGCGGGACTGTCGGCTACGACAAGCTGCTGATCACCACGGGGTCCGTGCCGCGGCCGCTGCGCGTGCCCGGTGCCGACCTGGACGGCGTGCTGTACCTGCGGACGGTGGGCGACTCCGAGCGGCTCACCGCGGCGCTGAAGGCCGGGGGGCAGGTCGTGATCGCCGGCTCCGGCTGGATCGGCCTGGAGACGGCCGCGGCGGCCCGCGAGTACGGCTGTGAGGTCACCGTGGTCGAGCCCGACCCGGCGCCGCTGTACCGGTCGATCGGGCCCGAGCTGGGCGAGGTGTTCGCCGGGCTGCACCGGAGCCACGGCGTGACGTTCCGCTTCGGCGAGGGCGTCAGCGAGCTGCGCGGCGACGGCGGATCGGTCCGCCTGGCGGTCACCACGGCGGGCACCGAGCTGCCCGCCGACCTCGTGATCGTCGGCATCGGCGCGGTGCCGGCCGCTGGCCTCGGCGCGGCGGCCGGCCTGGACGTGGACAACGGGATCGTGACGGACGACGCGCTGCGCAGCTCTGACCCGGATATCTTCGCGGCCGGCGACGTGGCGAACTCGCTGAATCCGCTGCTCGGCCGCCACGTCCGGGTCGAGCACTGGGGCAACGCGCTGAGCGGGGGACCGGTCGCGGCAAAGTCGATGCTGGGCCAGCGGGCCTCGCACGACCTGGTGCCGTACTTCTTCAGCGACCAGTACGACCTCGGCATGGAGGCCGCCGGGCTGCCCGAGCCTGGCCGCTACGACGAGGTCGTCTACCGGGGTGACCGGGACTCGCTGGAGTTCGTCGCGTTCTGGCTGGACGAAGGCGCGGTCGTGGCCGGCATGAACGTGAATGTCTGGGACGTCAACGACGACATCCAGGCGCTCATCCGGGCCGGCACGCCGGTGGACGTGGCCAGGCTCACCGACCCGGACGTTCCGCTCAGTGACCTGTGACCTCTCGCTCCGCCGATGTAGGCGGCGCCGGGCCGCACGTCCTTCATGATCACGGAGTTCTGTCAGTCGTAGTGACCGACAGAACTCCGTGATCATGGAATCGTCCAGGCTGGGGCAGGGCCGAGCGGACGGACGCGCGGCCGAGTCGGGGAGGGGGCCGCGCCGATGTCACGCTGCGTGAGAGGGTGTCAGCCATGGAGACTTCGCCCGTCGACTTCACTCCCTGGGGGCTCGAGGCGCCCTGGCCGTCACGGCGCTGGCTTGAGCTGCTTGAGGGGCGGCGCGACGCCCCGCCGCGGGGCACTCGGCTTGGCCACGCGAGCGACTCGGCGATGGTGCTGGTCTGCACCTTCCCGCGAGCCCGGTTCGACGCCGAGGTGAGCGGCGCCGGGGCCGACCCTGTCCGGGAGCTCGCGTTCGAGACCACGTTCGCGCAGATCAACTTCGCGCTGCATCAGGTCAGGGGCCCGGAGGCAAGGCCGGACGGGCTGATCGGCTCGCTGGTCAGCTACGCCAACCAGCATGCTGACCGGTACCTGGACTGGGGCACCACCCACTGGGGCGTGGAGTCGGCCAGAGCGACCGCGCTGGCCGGCTGGCAGTCCGGCTTCAGCCTGGCCTACCCCGACGCTTACGTGGTCGTGCACGCCTGCGGCATCGGGATCGAGCAGCTGCGCCTGTTCCCGGTCAGCGACCTGGGCCGGTACGAGCTCAGCACCGACCCGCTGGCACCGGGGGCGATGCGCTGGGAGCTGTGGCCGGGCCGGCAGGAACTGGGCTACAACGATCTCGCGCGGCTGCTCGTGGTGCCCTAGCGGGCCCTCTCGCCGAGGACTGCCTCGACGACCCGGCTGGTATCGGTCAGGTCGGGGAGCGCCGCGTCGGCGCCGGCCTCGAGCAGCTCGGTCACGCTGAAGGAGCCGGTGGCGACGCCGACGGCGCGGGCGCCGGTCCGGACGGCCGCCTCGATGTCGCCGGGCGTGTCGCCCACCAGCACCGTCGAGCGTCCGCTGAAGTCGCCGCCATACTGCGCTGCCGCGCGCTGCCGGGCTACCGCGACCAGATCGGCCCGGACCGCGCTGACGTCGCCGTAGCCGCCGACGGAGAAGTCGATGTGCTCGGTCAGGCCGAGCGCGCTGAGCTTCACCTCGGCCAGCGCCGGGATATTGCCGGTCAGCAGGGACTGGATCACCTGCCCGCGGCGCGGCCCGTCGGCGAGCGCCGCGACCGCGCGGGCCGCGCCGGGCAGCACCCGGCCGCGCTCGGCGACCAGGCCGGCGATCTGCGGCGCGCGCTCGGCCAGCACGGCCTGGAAGGCGGCCACCTGCCCGGCCGGATCCGGCAGCCCGGCCAGGGTCAGCACCTCCAGGGAGATCGCCGTATCGGTACGGCCGGCCATCGACTGAACCGGGTGCGGCAGCTCTCCGCCGAACAGGTCACTGAAGACCATCTCGTACAGGCGAATGCCGGCGCCCCCTGCGGCGATGAGGGTGTAGTCAATGTCCCAGAGGACGAGCAGGCTGGCCACTGACCGGAGGCTATCAGCCGGCCGGCGCACCGCCCGGCGCGCGCAGGCCGGCGCACCGGTACCGGTCGGGACTAGACTCGCGGCGGGCAGTAATGCGCGGCAGGGCGGAGGACGGACGTGGCAGGCCGGATCCGCGACGAGGATATTGCGCTGGTTCGCGAGCGATCGGCGATCGAGGAGGTCGTTGGGGAGTACCTCCAGCTGCGCGGCGCCGGGGGCGGCTCGCTGAAGGCTCTCTGCCCGTTTCACGAGGAGAAGACCCCGTCCTTCAACGTGACGCCGGCCCGCGGGCTCTGGTACTGCTTCTCCTGCTCCGAGGGCGGCGACGTCATCCGCTTCGTGCAGAAGATCGAGAACCTCGGGTTCACCGAGGCAGTCGAGCGGCTGGCCGCCCGGGCCGGGATCGAGCTGCGGTACGAGCAGGGCGGCCACGTTCCCGGCCAGGAGCAGAGCCAGCGCCGCAGGCTGATCGAGGCCCACCGGGCGGCAGCTGACTTCTATGCGGAACGGCTCCGCGGCGCCGATGCCGTCACCGGCCGCGACTTCCTGTCATCGCGGGGATTCGAGCTGGCCGATGCTGAGCGGTTCGGCGTCGGCTACGCGCCCGCGGAGTGGGACGCGCTGGTCCGGCACCTGCGCGGGCGCAGCTTCACGGACGCTGAGCTGCTGGCCGGCGGCCTGGCCAGCCAGGGCCGGCGCGGGCCGATCGACCGGTTCCGCGGCCGGCTGATCTGGCCGATCCGGGACCTGTCGGGTGACGTGATCGCGTTCGGCGCCCGGAAGCTCGCCGCCGATGAGGACGGTCCCAAGTACCTGAACTCGCCCGAGTCCCCGCTGTTCAAGAAGAGCTCAGTGCTCTACGGAGCGGACCTGGCCAAGCGCGACATCGCGGCCCGGCGGCAGGCGGTGATCGTGGAGGGCTATACCGACGTGATGGCCTGCCACCTGTCCGGGATCACGACAGCGGTCGCGACCAGCGGCACCTCGTTCGGCGAGGGTCACATCACGATCCTGCGCCGGCTGCTGATGGATGAGAGTCAGTTCCGCGGCGAGGTCATCTTCACCTTCGACGGTGACGCGGCGGGCCAGCGAGCCGCGCTGCGCGCCTTCGGGATGGAGGAGAGGTTCGTCACCCAGACCTTCGTGGCCATCCAGGGCGATGGCCTGGATCCGTGCGACCTGCGGCTCAAGCAGGGCGACGCCGCCGTCCGTGACCTGATCGCCCGGCGCGTCCCGCTGTTCGAGTTCGCTATCCGCAGCGTGCTCGAGGAGCACAACCTGGAAACCCCCGAGGGCCGCCTGGCCGCGCTGGACGCGGCCGCGCCGATCGTGGCCAGGATCAAGGACCGCGGCCTGCGGCAGCTGTACGCGGTCAGCCTCGACCGCTGGCTCGGCATGATGAATGAGCGGTTCGTGCTGGACCGCGTCCGGGCGCACGCGGACGGGCCGGCCGGGCGCGCCGG
>Ga0187860_1000139_pt1 | contig 71784 bp, 63 predicted proteins | sample June2016WEW_10_4_FD_132981 | JGI IMG/M metagenome (GOLD analysis project Ga0187860, IMG submission 132981) | Peatland microbial communities from SPRUCE experiment site at the Marcell Experimental Forest, Minnesota, USA - June2016WEW_10_40 | ecosystem: Environmental > Terrestrial > Soil >...
GCCGCGGCCGCCTGCCGCGCCTACAACAACTGGATGGCGGATTTCTGCCGGCCCTATCCGCGGCGGCTCTTCGGGGTCGCCCCGATGCCGATTCAGGATATCGATCTGGCAGTGCGCGAGATGCGCCGCGTAGTCAAAGAGCTCAACTTCAAGGCCGTGTTCATCCGTCCCAATCCGTACAACCATCGGCGGCTATGCGATCCGGCGTACGACGTTTTCTGGCGCGAGGCACAGGAACTGGATATCCCCGTCGCGGTCCATTCGAGCTTCGGCACCAAGATGCCTGCACTCGGTGCGGACCGCTACCTGCACGATACTTTTTCCTTTCATATGGTCTGTCATCCCTTCGAGCAGCAGGCCGCTTGCATGGATGTGATTTGCGGCGGAGTGCTCGAACGGTTCCCAAAACTGCGGATCGGCTTTCTCGAGTCGGGGGTCGGATGGGCGGGCTATTGGCTCGATCGAATGGACAGTCATTACGAAAAGATGGGCTCGATGGCGCCGTGGCTCAAAAAGCGCCCGACCGAATATTTCATGCAGCAATGCTACCTGTCGTTCGACCCAGACGAACGGACGCTGGCCGCGATGTGCCAACTTGGTTTCGACCGCAATATCCTGTGGGGCTCCGATTACCCGCACTTCGACTGCACCTATCCGGGCGTGGTCAAGCAGATCGAGCAAGCCGTGAAGGTACTGCCCGCAACGGCCCGCCATAATATCATGACCGCGAACCCGGCGCGCTTTTACCGCCTCGACGAAGAGCCCGGCTAAGGCAACAACCCGTAGAGACCGTTGACCCTTGAAATCACTCCGACGAATTGCGCCGGGATCGCCGGATCCTCAGAATTTATATAGCGATCGTAGATCGGTTCCACGAGGCGGATTTTAAAGGTCTTTTCGATCTGCGCCGCGGTGCCCGTGAACTTGATGTAGTCCCCGTTCGCACCGTAGCGCTTTTCGGTGATGGTGAAGCCTTCCGACATGATCCACTGTTCGACCGCGTGGAACTGGTCCGCGGTCTCACCGAATCGCGCATGCATCTCTTGCGGCGTCAGCCAGTGATGATACTGGGGCGATTTCTTGTCATCGATCGCGCGCATCAGTGCTTCGTGCTCCGCGTTGTTCCGCAGAGCGAAATCGACTTCAAGTTCGAGCACCTTATCGCGCGGCACCGGAACGTCGTGCTTGACGTCAACGTTGGTCGGGTGGTTTACGCCGAGCCGCGTCGCTTGCTCATCGCCGCCCCCACCCGAAGTGGCTGTCCCGGAACAACCCGCGGCGTACAGCGTCAACCAGACTGCAAGCGCCGCCGCGACCGCCAAGCCGGCGCTCTGTCCCTTAATCGGTATTTGCATTTCCAACTTTCGAGTCAGACACGAACTAACAAGATGCTGATCGCAATCACAATGTTCAAGTCCGATTTCGCGAATCCGCCCATTTCATCGCGATGTTATCCGACGAAAAAAGCCAGTCAGCCGCCTCAAATTCTGCCGCGTGCTGGGCAGTGAAAAAATGGCCGCGAGCGTGTAGAATGCGGACGGCAATGTAATGTGACGCCGCCTTCGGCTCGGATGGCGTCAATCCGGGCGAAAACTGTAGCTTGTCCCCAAGGAGTCCATGATGCCCGCAAACATAACTATCAATGGTGAATGCGATCCGCGCTTCTCCCGCGTCCGCGACGCCTTCATCCAGAATTTCGAGCAGCGCGGTGAACTTGGCGCGGCGGCTTCGGTCGTCGTTGACGGCAAATGCGTCGTCGATATCTGGGCGGGTCACGCCGATCAGGCGAAGACGCGACCGTGGAATCGCGACACCATCGTCAACGTCTGGTCCACGACCAAGGGACTTTGCGCGATGTGCGCGCATCGCCTCGCCGATCAGGGCAAGCTCGACCTCGACGCGCCCGTCGCGAAGTATTGGCCGGAGTTTGCCGCCGCCGGCAAAGGTTCGATTCCCGTCAGCGCCTTGCTGAACCACCGGGCGGGCCTGGCCGCGATCCGGACGCCGCTTAAGCCCGACGACATCTTCAGTTGGGAGAAGGTCACGACCGAGCTCGCCCGCCAGGAACCGTGGTGGAAACCGGGGACCAGGCACGGCTATCACGCGATTACCTTCGGCTGGCTGGTCGGCGAAGTGGTGCGCCGTATCAGCGGCAAGAGTCTGGGTACGTACTTTCGCGACGAGATTGCCAAGCCGCTCGGCGCGGATGCGCACATCGGCATCGGCCCGGAATTCGACGCGCGCGTCGCCGAGATCATCTACGCGCCCGAGCCCAAGCCGGGCGAGCGCAACATCTTTGCCGAAATGATGAAGGATCCGGCGTCGGTGAGTGCGATGGCGATCTTCAATCCGCCCACGATGTTCACGCAAGCGACCACCAATTCGCGCGCTTGGCGGGGCGCCGAAATCCCCGGTGCGAACGGTCACGCCAATGCCCGCGCGCTCGCGCGCATCTACGGGGCGCTCGCCCGCGGCGGCGAAGTTGACGGCGTGAAGCTCTTCGGTCCGCGCGAAATCGAGCGCTGCTACACCGAGCAATCAAAGGGGCAGGACGCCGTGTTGCCGCTCACCACCCGCTTCGGCCTCGGCTTTATGCTCTCGCAGCCTGGCGCGCAGATGGGCCCGAATGCGCACACCTTCGGCCATCCCGGCGCTGGCGGTTCGCTCGGCTTTGCCGATCCCGACGCGAAGGTCGGCTTCGGCTACGTCATGAACCAGATGGGCAACGAACCGCTGCTCGATGCGCGTCCCGCGGCGCTGATCGACGCGATCTACAAATCGCTTTGATCCTTCTTGCGCTCGGGTACCTATCGCACCCGCTCCGAAGAACATGGAGCGGGTGCGATGACTTTATCAGCTCCGCATCGGGGAGCGGGCCTGACACGACCGCCCGTACGCCCCCGGATCGCAAAGACTTGATGGGATAATGGCGCGATTTCTGGTCAAGCGCATCCTGATTATGATTCCGCTGATGCTCGGGATCACGCTTATCTCATTCATCGCGATGTCCCTGGTGCCCGGCAATTTCATCACCAATCTCGCGCTCGACCCCCATATTTCGCCGCAGGTGATCAAGCAAATGGAGGCGGAGTTCGGCCTCGACCAACCCTTGATGGTCCGCTACTTCCGATGGCTCTGGCAGGTCGTGCATCTCAATTTCGGCGTCTCGCTGGCCTATCGCGTCAACGTCACGAGCCTGATCGCGTCGCGCGCCGTCAATACCGTCCTGCTCTCACTCGCGAGCATGATGCTCTCCTGGGCGCTGGCGATTCCGATCGGTATCATCGTCGCCGTCCGCCAGAACTCATTGCTCGATCGCGGCCTGTCGTTTTTTTCTTTCCTCGGCATGTCGGTGCCCGCGTTCTTCCTGGCCTTCCTCGCGATGGACTTCGCCTTGTGGAGCGGCGTCTTCCCGGTGGGCGGCAGTTTCTCGCCCGACTATGCTGCGCTCGACGCCTGGAGCAAAGCCGCCGATCGCGTCAATCATCTGATTCTGCCTGCGCTCGTACTCGGAGTTTCCGGCGTCGCCTCCCTGATGCGCCTGATGCGCTCGCAAATCCTCGAGCTCAAAAATTCCGAATTCGTCCGCACCGCGCGCGCCAAGGGCCTGCCCGAGCGCACCGTCATCTACAAGCACGTGCTGCGCAACGCGCTCAATCCCTTCGTCACGATGGCCGGTTACGGACTCGCCGATTTGCTCGGCGGTGCCGCGCTGGTCGAATCGGTGATGAATCTGCAAGGCCTCGGTTTACTGCTTCTCAACGCCGTCCGTTCGCTCGACGTCCCGCTGGTCATGGGCTCCGTGCTGATGGGCACCATCCTCCTGCTCATCGGTAATCTCGCCGCCGATATCGCGCTGGTCGCGGTTGACCCGCGCGTCGATTTCTCCACGCTGGCCTCGCAATGAGCGCGTTACCAAAACCGATCGCCGACGCCACCACTCGCTCCGAGCCGCCCCGCAACGCGGCCTCGCGAATGCGCCGTATGGTCGCCGGTACGCGCGACGAGTGGCGCCGCGCGCCCTGGACCGTGCGCCTCTCCATCATCTGTCTGCTGATGTTCTATCTCTTCGCCGCAGCCTCGCCCGTCTTCGCGCCCTACGACCCCACTCATCAGTACCGCAATCTCCCCGACTGCCCGCCGATGCGCCTCCACCTTGCGCCGCCCTCCCAATGGTCCCACGGATTCTTCTTCGCCTATCCGCTGACCATGACCGACGCGATGGCGCGCCGCTTCTCCGAAGATCGCACCCGCCGCACCTGGGTCCGCCTGTTCCATCGCGGCCATCTCTTCACTACCGATTCGCCCGCCGATCCCTACTTCATGCTCGGCAGCGAGAACCTCGGCCGCGATCTCTTCTCGCGCATCGTCTATGGCGCGCGCGTCAGCATGTGTATCGGCCTGGTGGGCGTGTTCATCAGTTTCTCGCTCGGCATCATGGTCGGCGCCTTCTCCGGCCTGATGGGCGGCATGACCGACAACCTGATCATGCGCTGGTGCGAAATCGAGATGTCGCTGCCGAGCTTCTATTTCCTGCTGGCGCTCGCCGCGGTGATTCCTTCGGGCATGAGCACGGTCGCGACCTTCTTCATGATCGTCGCGATCATGGCGTTCATCAGTTGGGCCGGTTTCGCGCGCGTCATCCGCGGCATGGCCGCCGCCGTACGGTCCGCGCCCTTCGTCGAGGCCGGCCGCGCGCTCGGCGCCTCACGCACGCGCCTGCTGCTGCGCCACGTGATTCCGACGGTGCTCGGATTCGCCGCGGTCAACGCCTCGCTTTCGATCCCCGGCTACATCCTCGGCGAAAGCTCGCTCTCCCTGCTCGGCCTCGGGATTCAGGAGCCCGCCGCAAGTTGGGGCAACCTGCTCTCGCAGGCGATGGATCCGCAGAATATCGAGCACTATCCGTGGGTGCTGATCCCCGGCATTTTCATCTCGCTGGCCGTGATGGCATTCAATTTTCTCGGCGACTACATGCGCGATCGGCTCGATCCGGCCAATCTGAACTGAGTTATCATTGTGACGCCGGCGGCCTCGCGCCGAACCGGCATTTGTCGTGGCGCGCCGCGACTTGCTACAAACCCATACGGGAACAGGTGAATGGTGAGCGCAATTTCAAAAAAACCCGTGCCGGTGCCCGACGAACTCAGCCGCCCCTTCTGGCAGGCCGCGAAGGAGCGGCGCCTGGCGATCCAGCGATGCGGCGCGTGCGGTTATTACAATCATCCGCCGCGCCCCTTTTGCGATGCCTGTTCTGCGCAGGATCTGCGCTTCGAGCCGGTCAGCGGACGCGGCCTCGTGTACACCTTCACCGTGATGCATCAGCGCGACGTCGCCGGCTTCGAGGACGATGCACCGTTCATCAATATCGTCGTGGAACTGGGCGAGCAGCCGAAGCTCCTGATGGTTTCCAATCTGCCGATCGCCCAACGCGCTAAAGTGAGTATCGGAGCGGCCGTCGAAGTCGATTTCGAGGATCGCGGCGACGGTATCGTCGTACCTCAGTTTCGCATCGTCTGAAGATCGCGCGCCGATCGAGCGGGAGTATTAGTCAATGTGGCAGGGCAAAGGAAAAACCGCGATCGCCGGAATTGGCTATTCCGAAATCTCGCGACGGCCGCAAAAGCCCCTCGGCCTGCTCGCGCTTGACGCCTGCCGCGCCGCGATCGCGGACGCGGGGCTCGACCCCGCCCAAATCGACGGCCTCGCGACCTATCCCGAGTCGCCGTTCGCCGGCGCCGGTAATCGCGACGGCGAAGACGTCGTCACCGTCAACTGGCTAATGAACCACCTCGCGCTCGCGCCCGACCTCCGATGGTATGCGCAGATCGAGACCGGGATGATTGCGAGTCCGATTATCGAAGCCGTCCATGCACTAATCGCGGGCGCTTGCGAATATGTGTTGGTCTGGCGCGCGCTTCATCGTCCGCGCCCGCGCCCCGCCGGAGCCGGCTCCGGCCACGGCGGACCGCCCCGCGCGTCGGGCGACGCGCAATTCCTCGCACCATACGGCGCCAGCTCGATCGTGCAGACGCACGCCCTCGCCTGGCAGCGCTATATGCATCGCTTCGGCGCCACGCGCGACGCGCTCGCCGCGCTTGCCCTCAACAGCCGCCGCAACGCCAATCTCAATCCGCGCGCCTTCTTCCACGACGAACCGATGTCGCGCGATGACTACTTCAACGCGCGCTGGATCGCCGAGCCGCTGTGTCTCTTCGATTGCGACGTGCCGGTGGACGGCTGCGTCGCCTTGATTGTTACGCGCGCCGAGCGCGCACGCGATCTGTCCAACCCGCCCGCCTACATCGCGGGCTATGGCCAGAATACCGCGAGCCGCCGCACCCTGCTCTACTACACCCTCGACGACTACATGGCCTGCGGCGCGTCGCTCGCCAACAAGCTCTGGCAGTCCGCCGGCCTCGGCCCGCATGAGATGGATGCCGCCCAGCTCTACGACGGCTTCAATCCTTCCACGCTCTACTGGCTGGAGGCGGCCGGCTTTTGCGCCGAGGGCGAGGGCGCCGCATTCGTCCGCGACGGCCGGATCGCGATCGAGGGCGAACTGCCGGTCAACACCTTCGGCGGCAGTCTGAGCGAAGGCCGCATGCATGGGATGGGGCATATCGCCGAAGCGGTGCGCCAGGTCACCGACCGCGCCGAACAGCGGCAGATTCCCGGCGCTGCCGCGGTCTGCGCAATCGACGGTTCCCCGATGCTTCGCGGCAGCGGCATAATAGTCACTCGCGAGCCCTGAACGAGGAGGCGCAACCGCTATGAGTACTCATCTTTACGAAGTCCTCGAACGCCTGATCGCCTTCGACACAGTGAGTATCCATTCCGATGTTCCGGCGATGGAGTATCTCGCCAGTGAATTCGACGGTGCGGGTTTCGAAACCGCGATCCATCGCATCGACGCGGGCGGCGTGCCGCAGGCCAATCTGGTCGCGTGGGCCGGGCCACGCCACCCTGACGGCCTCATCATCTCGGGCCATCTCGATACCGTTCCGGTCGAGGGTCAACCCGGATGGGAGCGCGATCCCTTTCGGCTCGAGGTCGCCGGCGATCGCCTCTTCGGGCGCGGCACTTCCGACATGAAGGGCTTTCTCGCGCAATGTGCCGAGGCCGCGCGCACCATCGATTTGCAGCGCCTGACGCGGCCGCTCGTCTTCGTCTTCACCGCCGACGAGGAAGTCGGGATGCGTGGGGCTGCCAGCCTCGCGCCCGCCTTGCAGGACCTGCTCGGTAATGTCCCGCGTCCCAATCTCGCGTGGATCGGCGAGCCGACGTCTTCATCGATCTTCCACGCCCACAAGTGCATCTGCGCCTTTGAGATTAAGGTGCGTGGGCGCGGCGGCCATAGCGGCAACCCCGAGCTTGGCGTCAATTCGATCGCCGTGATGGGCAAGGCCATCGAAACCATCGGGCGCCTCCAGGCTGAGCGCCGCGCCACTCGCAATAAAGAATTCTCTTCGATTTTTCCCGAGGCGCCTTACGACGTGATGAATTTCGGCACCATCACCGGCGGCGTCGCTTCCAACATCATCGCCGAACAATGTGCGATGCGGATGACCTACCGCTCACTGCCCGACGCCGACCCGCTCGAACTCTATCGCGAGATCGAACGCCGCCTCGCCGCTCTCGATCTGCATGACTACGGCTCGCCCGACCATGTCGCCACCATCGAAATGGGCAAGCCGGTCATCGCACCGCCGCTGCTCTCGCCACGCGACACCACCCTCGAGCGTGCGCTTTTCGCTGTGACCGGTCAGACGACCGTACGCGGCGCGCCCTTCGCCACCGACGGCGCGTGGTTCGCCCGCGAAGGAATCGTCACGCTGATTTGCGGACCCGGCGAATTCGAGCAGGCCCATCAGCCTAACGAATCGATCCCGCGCGGGGCGTTTGAGAGCGGCATTGCGACCATCACCGCCGTGGTCGATCGGATGTGCCGCCGCCCCGACTGAGCGAGACGGCGTGTCCGAAAAAACGCGCGCGGCCGCTACTGCACGCCGGTCTCGACCAGGAAGTCCGTCACGATTCGGTTGAAGTCGTCGGGCCTTTCGAAATACACCGAATGGCCGGCGCCCGGCACCTTGACGAAGCGCGCCTGCGGAATCCGATGTGCCATCATTTCCATCACCGGAGGCGGCACGATCGAGTCCTCCGCCCCCACCAGCAGCATCGTCGGAATACGCCAATCGACGATCGGCTCGAAGCGATTCTTCAGCTTGAGCAGCATCGGCAGCAGGTTCGCGGGCACGTGAGTGTTGAGACCCGAGATCTGCTGATAGAGGAAGCAGCGCACCGGATCGCGCGTGGGGAAATCGGCGGCATACGCGCGCGTCAGTATATTGGCGAGGCCGCCCTTGTTCAGATCGCGCAGCTTCGCCTGTTCGCGAACGACTTCGGGATCGTCCATTCCGGCGTGAGTGTCGCAGAGCGTCAGTGCGCTTACGCGATCGGGATACGCCGCAGCGAAGCCGAGCACCGTCCATCCGCCCATCGATTGGCCGGCGAGCGCGGCGCGCTGGATCCCCAGATGGTCGAGCAACTGGCGCAGGTCCTCGACGAAGGCATTTGGGCCGGGGCCATCGGTCACATCGCGCGATGCGCCGAAACCGCGATGGTCGAACGTGACGCAGCGGAAACGGCGTGCGAGCACCGGGACGTTCTGCCACCACGAAAGATGACTGCCGCCGCCGCCGTGCGCCAGCACCAGCACCGGGCCTTCGCCGTGGACTTCGTAGTAGAGCTCGATACCGTTGATACGCGCTAGCGGCATTGGCGGCCTCCGTGGCGGATTATGAGCATGTCGAGGGATTACCGCCGCATTTCGAATGAAAGATCAAGCTCGCGGGCGCAAAGAAAAAGCCGCACCCAAAATGGCGCGGCTCTTCCTACTCGCGTTTCGATTCGCCGGATGCTCAGGTCGTACCTTGCGGGAAATAATGAACGCGTTGAACCTGAATCGGCGGCGGGACACGAGCGGCGCACAGCCATAGCGTCAGCACGAGGGCACCGAAAGCGAGCGCCAGCCAGCCGAGACGACGCACCAGCCAAATTGCACCACTCATGTTGGGTCTCCGAAATACTTGGCCGCGTTGGTGTGTGCGGGTTTCGTAGAGTCAGGTAAGCCAAGAATAACGAAACGGTGTTTCATTCATGTCTCCCGTTTCATATTTCGCATGCTTCAAGGGGGCCAGCTTTTCATTCGGTCCGTGGATATGTCAAGCACAACCTGCATAATTATACCTATCATAGAGAGATGAGAGGATGCTGTGATAATTAAAGAATGGATTAGTCTGTAGCTTCGAGTGGCCACCCGCACACATCGAGTCGACTTGCATGAGTCCGAATCAGTGCGCGGGACGTAGCAGCATGCGGCCGTCAACGACGATTGCGCCGCTGCCGGGTGCGAGCAACTTCACGGGATTGAGGTCGAGTTCAACCAGCTCGGGAATGACTTCGACCAGCGCGGACAAACGCGTCATCAGCAGGTTCATCGCGCCGCGGTCGCCGGCAGGGGCGCCGCGATAACCGTCGAGCATTGGGCTCGAGCGCAGCGTGCGAACCATCTCGTCGGCATCGAGGTCGCTGACCGGATGGAGTCGGAAGGCGACATCCATCAAGAGGTCGGCCATGGTGCCGCCCAGGCCGCAAGTCAGCAGCGGGCCGAAGGTCGCATCGCTGGTGACGCCGGCCATCATCTCGATACCTCCGGCAATCTGGCGCTGCAGGAGAATGCCCTGGAGCTCGGATCCGATCGCGGAAGTCCGTTGCTCCAGCGTCCGCACGGCATCGGCGACGGCGGCGCTCGAATCGAGATCGAGGATGACGCAGCCGACCGCGCTTTTGTGCACGAGGCCCGGAACGATGGCCTTGGCGACCAGCGGATAGCCGAGGCGCTCGGCCACGGCGGGCGCGTCGGCGATCGTTGCGCGCTCGGCGAGTGCGACCTCGATGCCGGCGGCGCGGAGCATCATCGCGAGATCGGTGGGCGCGAGCCAGCGCGGCGTTGCGGCGTCCTCGAGTGCGCGGTCGACCACGGTGCGAATGGTTTCGCGGGCGAAGCGGCCGAGTGTGACGACCGCGCCGCGCGGACGCGCGCGCCAGCGTCCGTAACGCGTGGCCGCCGCCAGGGCCATCGCGGCGTTCTCGGGAAATTTGTAGGACGGGATCGCGCCGCGCGGGCCCCGATTCAACTCTCGCGGCGTTCCCGCCGTCGAGAGAAAGACCGTCAGGATCGGCTTGTGCGCCGGCATCGCGGCAGCGCCGCGCGCGATTCCGGCCGCGGCCGCCTCCGGCTCCATCACGATTGGCGGTATGTAGATTGCCACCACCGCATCGACGTTGGGATCGTTGGCGACAGCCGCGATCGTGCGTTCGTAGTCGAGCGCACCGGCATTGGCGGTCATGTCGATCGGGTTGGTGAAGCCGCCGACGTGGGGCAGAAAGTTGCGCAACCGATCGATCGTCGTCGGTGCGAGCGGCGGCAGCGTGAGCCCACGCGCCTCGCATGCATCTGCGAGCAGGATCGCGGGACCGCCGGCGTTGGTCACGACGCCGACGCGAGCGCCGGCCGGCACCGGCTGCATCGAGAGCATCGCGGAAATGTCGAAGAGTTCCTCGAGCGTTGCGGTGCGGATGACGCCGGCCTGCTCGAAGAGCGCATCGACGGCGACATCGAGACTGGCGAGCGATCCCGAATGACTCGCGGCGGCGCGCGAACCGGCGGCCGAGTGTCCGGATTTGACCGCGACAATCGGCTTCTTCGACGCGACTTCGCGCGCCAGCCGGGCGAACTTTTTCGGATTACCGACGCTCTCGAGATAGAGCACGATGACCGCGGTATTGGGATCGTCGGCCCAATATGCCAGCAAGTCGTTGTTCGAGACGTCGGCGCGATTACCCGCCGAGATGAATGAGGAGAGTCCGAGGTCGCGCTGGCGCGCGTGATCGAGAATCGCAGTACCGAGTGCGCCGCTTTGCGAGTACATGCCGATATTCCCGCTCGGCGGTTCCAACGGCGCGAAGGTGGCATTGAGCCTCACCGCGGGATCGGTATTGAGCACGCCCATGCAATTGGGGCCGACCATCCGCATTCCCGATTGGCGCACGAGTTCGAACATGCGCTGCTGGCGCGCGCGGCCCGCATCCGACACTTCGGCGAAGCCGGCACTGATCACGACGGCGGAATGCACGCCGGCGCGAACGCACTCGGCAATTTCCGCCTCGACCGCTTCCGCGGGAACGGCGATGACCGCAAGATCGATCGGTTCGCCGACGGCGCTTACCGATTCATAGCAGCGCAGCCCCTGGACTTCCGCGGCGCTGCGATTGACGGCATAGATCGGACCTTTGAAGCCGAAGCGTTTCAGATTGGCGACAATCGCGCCGCCGATCTTCTGCGGATCGCGCGTCGCGCCGATCACCGCGACGGATCGCGGCTTCAAGATCCACGCGACGCTGTGGGCCGCCGCGAACCATTCGCGCGCGCTGCTGGCCTCGATCGAGAGATCTGTTTCCGCGGTCGGAAAGGCGACGTGAATTACGCCTGAGGCGTTCGAGCGGCGGACCTTGAAGCCGCTCTTGGCAAAGACCTCGAGCATCCGGTTGTTGTCGCCGAGCACATCGGCTTCAAGTTCGACGATGCCACTGGCGCGCGCGATGCGGCTCAGATGGTCGAGCAGGAGACTGCCTATACCGCGGCCCTGATGCTCGTCGAGAACGGCGAAGGAGACCTCTGCACGCGTGGGATCGGCGCCGCGAATGTAGCGCGCGACGCCGATGAAGTGTTCGCCGGCCGCGTCACGCAAGGTCGCGACCAGTCCGACGTGGGCGACGAAATCCAGTTGCGTCAGGCGCACCAGTTCCGCGTCGGTCATCGAGCGTTTGAGGCCAAAGAATCGGTAGTAGCGGGACTGCTGACTGAGTCCCTTGAAATGCTCGAGCAGCCGTTCACGATCGTCCGGGCGGAGCGCGCGAACGTGGATCGATCCGCCGTCGCGCAGAATTTCCTCGACGCTATAGTGGGCGGCATCAATAATCGCTTCGTCGTTCATAAATGATGCAGCGAATCGCAGTCTATTCGCCCTTCATCTCCCGCGTTGGGCGCTCTCACGCTATCGTAGCACGGTGACCGAAATGCAATCCCGCGTGCAGCCGTAAGCGACGATCCAGCCCGCCGCCGGCAACCTGATACTGCCGCCAAGGGCAACGCGACCCAGTTTCCGCACCACCGGTTGACAATATTCCGGCACCTGCATAATTCGTAACCGAAGTCATCGATGCCGTCCGCCAATTCAAGCGCGGCGGTCACAGCATCCGTTCCACTCGCATGGCTTGGAAGAGGTAGTGATGGCAGCGCCCGCGCATATTCTCGACGGCTACAAAGTTCTTGACTTCACGCAATACATAGCGGGACCAACGGCGACGCGCATGATGGCCGGAATGGGGGCGGAGATTGTAAAGCTCGAGATTGCGCCGGCCGGCGACCGCACCCGTGAATTGCCGTACATAAAGGACGGACGAAGCGGATACTACGTTCAGCAGAACATCGGCAAAAAGAGTATCTGCGTTGACATAAAGCATCCGGCCGCAATCGCATTGATAAAGGAGCTAATCGCGAAAGTCGATGTGCTCGTGGAGAACTTCGCACCCGGTGTAATTGCGCGAATGGGTTTTGATTATGCCACGGTCAAAGCCCTCAATCCGAAGCTTGTGATGTGCTCGATTTCGACGTTCGGACAGCAGGGGCCGCTGGCGCATCTGCCGGGCTATGATTTTATCGCGCAGGCATATTCGGGAATCACGTCGATGATTGGAGAGCCGGATGGACCGCCGTTTTTCCCCACGGCTGCGCTCGGCGATGTCAGCACCGGTGTGCATGCGGCACTCGCGATCGTCTCGGCGCTGCTCTATCGCGAACGCACCGGCGCAGGACAGCTACTGGATATCGCGCTGCTAGATGCCTACTTCAACTGCCACCATACGGCCGTGCAGATGTACAGTCTGAGCGGTGGCCGAATCAAGTTGACGCGGGGCGGCAAGCATCTGTCGTATGGCGCGCCGTGTAGTATGTATCGCGGGCGTGAACATTACATAGTAATTATTGGCGGCGTCGAACATCAGTGGCGGCAGTTGTGCGACGCGATGGGTCGTGCGGACCTGAAGGAGGACGTGCGCTTCCGCACCAATGCCGATCGCGTCGCGCACACCGAGGAACTTTACGAGATAATCCAGGGATGGCTGACCTCCTTTCCCGACGACGACGCGATCATGGCGCGCCTCAATGAATATCGCGTGCCGGCGGCGCCGGTGCTGTCAGCCGCGGAGGCTATCAACCATCCGCACCTGCGGCAGCGCGGCACGGTCACCCGGATGCACGATCAGTTGCTCGGCGATATAGATTTGCCGGGCTTTCCGCTGAAGTTCTCCGCTTTCCCCGAAGACCTCAAACTCGAGGCGCCGACACTCGGCGAGCATAATGGCGAGATCCTGAAGCGCTATCTCGGCTACGGAAGTGAGCGAGTGGAAGAGTTGAAGCTCTCCGGCGCGCTATACAGCAAGCCCGTCTGACGACGGCATGCCATGCCGGCGGCGAGCCACGCTCGCGGTGCTCGATCCTCGAAGGGACGAGGCGCACAGGAGACTGTTCACGCCCTGCGAGATCTGACCACTAGCCCCTTCACCCAGGGGGAGGGGGAGCCGAATCACGATTACTCAGTTCGGTTACACTACTCAGTTGAGTTCCATGTTGTAGAGGCGGTTCGCGTTCTCGAAGGTAATTTTGCGGGTGACCTCGGCCGGAACGCCGGCAAAATTTTCCTCGATCACCTTGATCGAGTTGGGGAAGGTGGAATCGGCGTGGGGAAAATCCGAGGCCCACATATAGTTGTCTTCGCCGAAGAACTTCCAGGTCGCCGGCCCGAGCCGGTCGTCTTGAAAGGTAGCCCACACGTTGCGCTTCACATACTCACTCGGTTTGAGCGGCAGGCGCTGCGGATTTGCAATCTTCGAATGAACGTGATCGAGACGCTGTACCCAATTCGGAATCCAGCCGACGTCATTTTCGGCCGACACAATCTTGAGTTTTGGGAAACGCTCAAAGACGCCGCCATAGACCAGTCGCGTGATGCATTGCTCGACCACGTGGATAACATGAATCTGCAAGTCTGCCATCGTCGGCATCGCAGGCGTGAGCGGCATGCCCGAGACCAGCGGCTTGTGCAGCGAAATCGGCAGATTGGCCTCCGCGGCGGCGCGCCACAGCGGATCGAAGCGCGGGTCGCTGTACGGCAGTTCGCTGCTCTCGGAAGCGAGCACCATGATGCCCTTGAGGCCGATTCGCGCGCAGCGCTCGACTTCGCTGACGTCGGGGAGGGCGGCAAGTGAGTATAGTCCGATGCCAGTGAGACGCTTGGGACTGTGCGCGCAGAACTCGGCCAGCCAGTCATTGTAAACGCGCAGGCAGGCGAGTTGTAGCTCAATATCCTTGACGTTGAAGACCGCGATGCCGAGCGTCGAATACAGCACCTCGGCGACGACACCGTCGAGGTCCTGGTCCTTCAGGCGCTCGACCGGATCCCATCCGCTGGGACGGGCAGCTTCGTAGCCGTGGTTCATGTGCTCGCGCAATTCACGTCCGCTCTTGCCGGCGGCGAAGGCGGCCGCGACGGCCAGCGGGTGGATACCCGGGCCCACGAACAGGTAGGCCGGCCCGTTCGGCTTTTCGTTCTTGATTACGCGCGGTGCGTTATCGCGATATTTTTTGTCGAGCCGTTGGACCCAGAGGTCGGCCGGTTCGGTCATGTGCGAATCCGCCGAAACAATCTTATGTGTTGCGATCACGTTAATCTCCCGACGGCATTCAAATTCGGCCTGAGCGCAAGACCTTGCCTGGCAATATGCCACTGTGCCGATTGTGCTCGAACAAGACCTGTCCGTTGACGATCGTGTACGCGACGCCCTCGGCTTCCGAGACCAGCCGGCGTCCGCCTCCCGGCAAGTCATGGCGGATTTCCGGGCGTTCGGCGGAACCGATTTTGTCGTAGTCGAAGATTGCGAGGTCGGCGATCATTCCGGGCTTGAGCACACCACGGCCGGCGATACCAAAAAAGGCGGCGGGCTCCGAGGTGATGCGCTTGACCGCGAGCTCGAGCGAAAGCGCGTGCCGTTCGCGCACGAAGGTGCCGATGAGATAGGTCGGGTAGCCGGCGTTACACAGCATATCGACGTGCGCGCCGCCGTCGGAGATACCGATCATGGTGCGCGGGTCGCTGAATTTTTTCGCGACGCGATCCTGATTAATGTCGAGCAGCGGCATCATGTAAACCAGGTTGAGATCGTCTTCGATCGCGAGATCGAAAAAGACCTCAAGCGGATCGCGGCCGCGTTCGCGCGCGACCTCGGCAACGGTCTTCCATTCGAGCGCCTTGAGCGCGGGATTGGTGGTCTCCTTGATTTGCGCGCGATCCCAGATGTCGTGGAAAACCGTGCGGCGCTTGAGTTCCTCGCCGAAGCTGCGGCGGAAATCCGCACCCGCGTAAAATTGTTTTTGCGCTGCGACCGGCTGATCGCCGAATGCCGGTTTGATCGAATTCATGCTGCCGAAGAGAAATGGGTTGCACAGGTGAAATTCGATCACCAGCGGGCGCGCCGCGACCTGCGGCACACATCCGCGAGCGAGCAGCGGGGCGACGCGGGCGAGTGTGTCCGACCACGCGTTAGGATCGTCGTCACGGTCGCGCAAATTGAGCCACGTCACCGGTCGGCCGCTCGCCGATGAGAGCAGATCGAGCAGGGCGTATTCCTTGTCGGAGACCGCGCACGGCTGCTTGGTCAACGCGATCTCAATAGCGCCGCGATCGAACTCGCGCAGGACTTCGCAGTACGCGCGCAGCTCGTCGTGGCTGGCGAGACGGCACGCGAGCGGCTGGCCCTTGTAGCCGAGATGCTGCGGCATCACGGTAAGCGAAAAGCCGAATGCGCCGGCCGCGACCGCCTCGCGCAGGAGTTCGCGGATGCGAACGGTTTCGACTTCCGTCGCCGCGCGCGCCATCGCGTCCTCGCCCATCACCCAGTGGCGAAAGGGCGACAGCGCCGCCATGAAGCCGACGTTGATGCCGACGCCGCGGCGCTTGGCCGCATCCATATATTCGGGGAACGATTCCCAATCCCAGGTGAGGCCGCGGTTGAGGACCTCGTACGGGATCGCCTCGACGTGGACCAGGTTCCAGGTCGCGACGTCGCGCTCGGCGGGTTTGCACGGCGCCAGTCCGACGCCGCAATTGCCCATGATCACGCTGGTGACGCCGTGCCAGGACGAACACGTGACCAGCGGGTCCCAGCAAATTTGCGCATCGTAATGCGTGTGCGGATCGATGAAACCCGGACTGACGATGAGTCCGCCAGCGTCGATTACGCGACCGGCGTTGCCGCCGATGCGGCCGATTTCGACGATGCGCCCGCCGTCAATCGCGAGGTCCGCGCGTATCGCGGGTGCGCCGGTGCCGTCCACGATCGTTCCACCCCTGATGATCATTTCGTGCATTTCGGCCTACCACCTTCAGCGAGCGCTTATGGTTGTGCCTAAACCCGCGTCGCGCTCCGTGTCAAGCGCCGCCGCAGATGCGCGTTTGCGTTGACGCAATTTCACGAATGCTTAAATTAATCGAGCCTGCTAGGGTGATGCCGGAGTCTATACCGTGAACGCGTCAGTCCATGTACTCGAGAAGGTTGCGCGTGCGACCGTGGGCATTCACTGTCAGGTCCCGCAGTCGCATCCGTCGGTCGCGATCGGCCTCGGCACCGATCGGCGCGGCACCGGCACGATCGTCAGTGACGATGGCGTGATCGTCACCGTCAACTACATGATCATGGGCGCGCAGAGTGCGATGGTGACGCTCGCCAACGGCGATCAACTGCCGGCGCGCGTCGTCGCGCGCGATTTCACCACGAGCCTCGGCGTGCTGCAAATCGACGGGCGCGGCCATCCGCATATCGATCCGGTCTCGTCGCAGGAATGCGAATTGGGCCAGGAGATTTTCGTCGTGTCGAGCCTCGGCGGCGAGAAACGCTGTGCCGACACCGGACTCATCACCTACCTGGGACCATTCGACGCGGCGTGGGAATTCGTGCTCGAGCGCTGTGTATGCGTGACGGCTTCGGCGCTGAACATCGGGCTGAGCGGCGGTCCGATCTGCAATTCGAAGGGGCAGCTGATTGCGGTCTGCTACCTTAATTTCGCCGACCTCGTGCGCCCGATTCTCGGCATCCCGGGCGAATGCTTTCTTTCAGGGCGCGACGAACTGCTGCGCCACGGGCGTCGCGTTAGCACGCCGCCGCGGCTGTGGCTCGGAGTGCTCTCCTACACCTTGCGCGAGCATGTAGTGATCGCCGGTGTGATGCCCGGCAGTCCGGGAGAGAAGGCAGGGCTACGCCAGGGCGATTTGGTGCTGAGCGCCGACGGTCGCGATATCCATGAGCGCAAGGCCTTGTACGAAGCGATCAACCGCCATCGCCCCGGTGAGCGCGTGCAGCTTCGAATCATGCGCAACAACCAGGTTCAAAGCCTGGAAATACCCCCGATTATCGTCGACGACTTCCTCGGATAATTTTTCCGCGGCGGATTTTTCCCGCGCCGCCCCGCGTTCGTGTCGCGTCAGACGTCCTTGAACTCGCGCTTCGATTTGCGCCCCTCGATGGCGGCCTGCGCCGCCGCCAATCGCGCGACCGGCAGGCGATACGGCGAGCACGAAACGTAGTCGAGTCCGAGGCGATGGCAGAGCTTGACGCTCGCAGGATCGCCGCCATGCTCGCCGCAAATCCCGATCTTGATTTTCTTGTTGCCCTTGCGCCCGCGCTCGATTCCGATCCGCATCAGGTCGCCGACGCCGTCAGGGTCGAGTTCCTGGAACGGATCTTTTTTGTAAATTCCGCGCGTGAGGTAATCCTGGAGGAATTTCACCGAGTCGTCGCGCGACAGGCCATAGGTCATCTGCGTGAGATCGTTGGTGCCGAAGGAGAAGAAGTCGGCAACTGCGGCAATGTGATCGGCTTCCATGCAGGCGCGCGGCACTTCGATCATCGTGCCGATTTGATACGCGAGTTTCGTTTTGCCCTTGCCGATGATTTCGCTGCCGACTTCGCGGATTTCCTTGGCCAGAAACTCGAACTCCTTCACCTCGCCGATCAGCGGCAGCATGATTTCGGGCATCGCATTGACGCCCTCGCGGCGCAACTCCAGCGTTGCCTCGATAATCGCGCGGGCCTGCGCCCGGTAAATCTCGGGGTAGCTGATGCCCAGGCGCGAGCCGCGATGGCCGAGCATCGGATTGAACTCCGCGAGGCTCTCGCAGATTTGCTTGACGCGATGCGGATCGGCCCCCATATCGACCGCGATCTTGCGGATCTCCTCGTCGTCCTTGGGCAGAAATTCGTGCAGCGGCGGATCGAGCAGGCGAATCGTCACCGGCTTGCCCGCCATCTCGCGCAGGATCGCGACGAAGTCGGCGCGTTGAATCGGAATGATTTTGTCGAGCGCGCGCGCACGCTGTTCGGCATTCTCTGACAGGATCATTTCGCGCACCGCCTCGATCCGCCCGGGACCGAAGAACATGTGTTCGGTGCGGCACAGCCCAATGCCCTCGGCGCCGAATTCGATCGCCGTTTTCGCGTCACCCGGAGTATCGGCATTCGCGCGCACGCCGAGATCGCGCTCCTGGTCGGCCCATTTCATGAACTTGCGAAAGTGGTCTGACATCTCGGGCTTCACGGTGGGCACGCGCCCCGCCATCACTTCGCCGGTCGAACCGTCAAGCGTGATGTATTCGCCGCGGCGGATAACGCGATCGCCGACCTTGAGCGCGCCGCCGTTGTAGTCGATTTCGAGCACGCCGCATCCGGCGACGCAGCACTTGCCCATCCCGCGTGCGACCACCGCCGCATGGCTGGTCATGCCGCCGCGCGCAGTCAAAATGCCCTCGGCCACCTGCATTCCGTGGATGTCCTCAGGCGACGTTTCGATGCGCACGAGGATCGCCGGGCGCCCGGCCTGATACACGATGACGGCTTCGTCGGCAGAAAAAACCACTTCGCCGGAGACTGCACCGGGCGAGGCGGGCAAGCCGCGCGCAATCACGGTCTTGGTCGCCTTCGGATCGAGGCCCGGATGAAGTAATTGTTCGAGCGCGATTGGATCGACGCGCATCAGCGCCAGGCGCCGGTCGATCAGCTTCTCCTCCGCCATCTCGACCGCGGCGCGAACCGCGGCGGCTGCCGTGCGCTTGCCGTTGCGCGTTTGCAGCATGAAGAGCCGGCCACGCTCGATCGTGAACTCCATGTCCTGCATGTCGCGGAAATGTTTTTCGAGGCGGCCCGCGATCTTGAGGAGTTCCTTGAAGACCGGCGGGAAGCTCTCCTCCAGCGTCGCGAAATTCGCCTTGCGGTCGGCCTCGCTGACGCCCTCGAATCGCGCCCACTTGCGTCCGGCCGCGACACTGATCTGGAGCGGCGTGCGGATGCCCGCGACCACATCCTCACCCTGCGCGTTGGGCAAAAACTCGCCGTAGATGCCCTTTTCGCCGGTCGAGGGGTCGCGCGTGAATGCTACACCGGTCGCGCAATCGGCGCCGAGGTTGCCGAAGACCATCGATTGCACGGTCACCGCCGTGCCCCAGTCGCCGGGGATGTTGTTGAACTTGCGATACGCGACCGCGCGATCGTTGTTCCATGAACCGAAGACCGCGCCGATCGCTTCCCACAACTGCTCACGCGGATCCTGCGGGATGTCGCGGCCGACGCGTCTGCGGATCAGGTCGCGGAACTCCGTCACCAGTTGCTTGAGGTCATCGACCGAAAGATCGACGTCCTCGCGCACGCCGCGCGCCACCTTCTTGCGCGCGATCAATTCCTCGAACGGATCGGGGTCGTTCTTGTTCTCGGGCTTCAGCTTCAGGACGACGTCGCCGTACATCTGGCAAAAGCGCCGGTATGAATCCCACGCAAAGCGCGCGCTGCCGCTGACTTTTTGGAGCCCGACGACGGTCTCATCGGTTAGCCCGAGATTGAGCACCGTGTCCATCATGCCCGGCATCGAGACCCGCGCGCCCGATCGCACCGACACCAGCAGCGGATTCTTCGAGTCGCCGAACTTGCGGCCGAGCGCTTTTTCGATTCGCGCGACGCTCTTCGCGACGCCCTCGGTGAGACCCTTGGGATATTTGTTGCCGTGCTCGTAAAAATAATTGCAGACGCGCGTCGAGATGGTGAAGCCCGGCGGCACCGGTAGCTTGAGCGAGGCCATCTCGGCCAGGTTCGCGCCTTTGCCGCCCAGCAGATCCCGCATTTCGGAACGCCCTTCGGCCGCGCCCGCGCCAAAAAAATAGATTTCAGGATGAACCCGCGCCATTGAAATTCAATCTCCCGCGCCGGCCGCACCGGCATGAAGCTTTAGCGTTTTAATATCCCGCGCGATCGCGCCGCGGGATCCGTTACGGGCCGACGCAATCGCACGCTCCCGTGAAATTGCCCCGCCTAACGATACCATCCGACGCGCTCGATCAAGGTTGCCGCCAGTCCGCCTATCGGCACGCGCTCCTGCTGAGTGGTATCGCGATCGCGCAGCGTCACCGTGTCGTCTTCCATCGTCTGATGATCGATCGTCACACCAAACGGGGTGCCGATCTCGTCCTGACGCCGATAGCGCCGTCCGATCGATCCCGCCTGATCGTAGGCCGTCGTGAAATGCCGCGCGAGCGTCTCCCGCACGGCCTGCGCCTTTTCCGGATGCCCGCCCTTGCGCAGCAGCGGATAGACCGCCACCTTGATCGGCGCCAGCCGCGGATCGAGCCGCAGCACGATGCGCGTTTCGTTCTCCACCACGTCCTCATCGTAAGCGTCGAGCATGAACGCGAGCATCGCGCGATCCACGCCCGCCGCCGGCTCGATCACCCACGGGCGATAGCGCGCCTTGGCCTCCTCGTCGAAGTAGGTCAGGTCCTTGCCGCTGAACTTCGCGTGCTGATCGAGATCGAAGCTGCCGCGCCGAGCGATTCCCTCCAACTCGCCCCATCCGAAGGGGTACAGGTATTCAACGTCGGTGGTGCCGCGCGAGTAATGCGACAACTCGTCCTGCGCATGCGGCCGCAGCCGCAGCCGCTCGCTCGCGATCCCGTAGCGGACGTACCAGTTGAAGCGCTCGCTGACCCAGTAGTCGAACCAGCGCTGCTCCTCGTCCGGGTCCGGCTTGACGAAGAATTCCATCTCCATCTGCTCGAATTCGCGCGTGCGGAAAATAAAGTTGCCGGGAGTAATTTCGTTGCGAAACGACTTGCCGGTCTGCGCCACGCCGAACGGCAGCTTGACGCGCTGCGTATCGATCACGTTGGCGAAATTGGCAAAGATGCCCTGCGCGGTCTCGGGCCGCAGATAGACCGTGTTGGCAGTCTCCTCGAGCGGCCCCATAAAGGTCTTGAACATCAGGTTGAACTGGCGCGCCTCGGTCAACTCGCCGCCGCATTCGGGGCAGCGGTCGCCCTGGATGTGATCGGCGCGAAAGCGCTGCTTGCAGTCCTTGCAGTCCACCAGCGGGTCGGTGAAGTTCTGCAGATGGCCCGAGGCTTCCCAGGTGCGCGGATGTTGCAGGATGGCGCTGTCGAGGCCGAGAACGTCGGACCGGCGCTGCACCATCTCGCGCCACCACGCCTCCTTGACGTTACGCTTGAGCTCCACCCCGAGCGGACCGTAATCGAAGGTCGAGCCGAGGCCGCCGTAGATATCGCTGGTGGGAAACACCAGTCCACGACGCTTGCAAAGATTGACCAGCTTCTCCATCGTGACCGCGCGTTGGGGCGCAGTCTGCGACTGAGTGGCATTTTCGACGGACAAGGATTCCTCCTGAAGGCCTGATGACGGCAGCGGCTGACGCGTGCGACGAAACCGCTAGCCGAGCCTGATAATTTCGGCCGAGACGCGGCCGCCCGATGCGATTTCCAGAATTGCGACGGTCCCGGGCACATTGACCAGGTTGCGCGGCAGGGTCGCGCTGCCCGGATTCACCACCAGCGTCTTGCCGAAGCGCACGATCCCTTCCAGATGGCTATGGCCGATCACCAGCACGTCCACGACGCCGCCGAAATGCCGATGCATCGCCTTCTCGAATACCGCGTCCGAGGTCTCGTCAGGTGTCGGCAGGGCATGCGCCAGCCCGACGCGCACGCCTTCAATCTCGAGCAGATGGGCGGCGCGTACCCGTTCGTCCGCGTCGAGCTTGAAACGATGGCCGTCGAAGCCCTCGTCGCCGTTGCCGATCGCCGCGAACACCGGGGCGATTTGCGCCAGCTCGTCGAGCACGCGATTGATGTAAACGTCGCCCGCATGCATCACCAGATCGACCCCGCTGAAGGCCTCGAACACCAGCGCCGGCAGATGTTCGCAGGCCTCTGGGATGTGGGTGTCCGAGATGAGTCCGATTCGCATGGCGCTGTACCCGGGCTTTCCCGGACGAGACGATAGAAAGTATCATGCGACGGCAGCGGCGGCAATTTTCACTGCTTGACGCTCGCGCTGCGCGGGTCGCCGGCCAAGTCTCGCAGGAGCGGAGAGGGCGAGCAATTTAGAAGAACCGACCGGAAAACGACCGGATTACACAGGCCAAATGAGTGTGGAACTATTCAGGGAGCGATTATCGTGAAGAACCTGCAATACATCCTGGGAGCGGTAATTCTGGCCGCGACGCTGGCGCTGGCCGGGTGCGGTCACAAGCTCGTCGCGCATGGCGGCGATACCACCGTCGCCGTCTATCCGGACAAGGCCTCGTTCGAACGGTTGAAGAGCCTGCAAAGTGAGGGCGGACCAGCCGGCATGATCGGTGGCATTGGCGCGAGTCTCGTCGCCAAAAAAGTCGATGACGGCACCCCGGTCAAGGTGATTTCGAGCGACAACGATGGCGACCAGATCGAGGTGTTGGACGGGCCGAGCAAGGGCATGAGCGGCTACGTCTCCAAAGACAGCGTGGATTGAGCCGGCCGAGGCGGCTGCACAGGTTGATATAAGAAATCGGCGGGCTCCGAGCGGAGCCCCCCGACCTGATCTCCGGACGCGGAGGGAGTCGAATCCGGATTCAGTTTTTCCGCCACCTATGCGTGAAGCTTACGAGACCTGATCGTTACGCGGGAGGCGGCGCGGCGGGCGGCGGTGGGCCGTCAAACGGCGGTCCGCCGGGCCCCATCAGCGCGCGCATCTGCTGATGCAGGTTTTCGAATTTCTCATGAAACTGCGCGACCTTCTGCAGTTGCGCCGGCGTCAGGATCGCCCGCACCTGCAGCGCCACGTTGAGTTCGTTCTGCAACATCTGCTGCTGGGCCTGCGCGATTTGCTGGGTCTGCGCCGACAGGTCGTTGGCCGTCAACGGGCCGTTCGAAAAGAGCTTTGCCGCCATCTGCTGACGCGCAGTGTGCATCTGATCGAATTGTCCATGCATCTTGGCGCGATTGTCTTGCAGGATCTTCTTGACCTGGTCCTGCTGCGCGGGCGTCAAGCCGGCGGCCCGCAGAAAGACCGGCAGCGGCGACATCCCGCCCATCATCCCGCCATGACCCATCATCATCCCGCCATGACCCATCCCGCACTGCTTGCCGCCGCCATGCATTTGCGCGCGAACGAGCCGCGGCACTAACGGCAACATCAGCAATGCCGCCAAGGCCAGAAATATTCCGAGTTTGCGTTTCAACTGCGTAACCTCCCTGGGGTTCAATTAATCGGTTAGCCCATGCTCCGCGGATGAGGAGCAGATGGCCGCGCCGTCGTCGTCCGGTACGCAAAAGAGCAGGTCTTCGCCGGCGTTCGAATTGGCCGCCTGAAGCGAATCGCCATAGACAAGGCCGGCGAGCGGATCGCTTGCGATCGCATCGACCGCGTAAAGCGCACCAGCGGCCGCTAGCGTTCCGGTCTGGTTGGTCGCGATCGCGGCGCCTGCCGAGGCGTTGCGGTTGCCGGCGGCAGCTTCCGCGACCGCGGCATTCCCGGTGGTGTTCGCCATCTGGTTCGCAGCGCCGGCAGGATGCCATCCGAGCGCGACCAGCAACGCAAACGCCGCTGCGCCGCCAAAGGCTGCCGCACCGCTGAAGATTGCGGCGATGCGCAGGCCGTCTCCGATACGGTCGTAGGCGCCGCGCATCGCGGCCCGGTCACGCCCGCGCAGACGGTCGGCGGCCGTCGTCAGCGCGCCGGTAATCAGGTCGGCCTCGCGGCCAAGCTCATCATAGCTTGCAGTACATTGTGGACATTGCGCGAGATGGGCACGCTGGTCAGCTAATTCGTCCACTTCAGCCGCCCACAAGCGCAGCAAATCGTTGTCGTCAAAGCACGGTTTCATCGTTGACTCCGAAGGGCCTCGCGCAAACGGCGCATGGCTCGAAAAAGTTGCAATTTTACCGCCTGCTCCGTCATCTCGAGCGACTCGGCGACCTCGCGCGTTGACCAGCCCTCGACCTGGCGCAGGGTGAAAACTTCCTGCTGCCGCGCCGTCAGCTTGCGAAAGGCCCGCCACATCGCCTCGGTCTGTTCGTGGCTGATCGCCTCGTGCACGGTGTCGCGCGCGGTCAAATCCGTGTCGAGCAGTTCACGCCCGTCGCGCTTCCACCATTTCCACCAGCCCGAACGATGACGGTCGTGGCACGCGTTGATTGCGACTCGCGTCAGCCACGCCCTCCAGTCGGCGGGTTCGGGTCCGCGTTCGCGCTGTCCCAGCATCTTCAGGAACACTTCCTGCGAGACTTCATCCGCGTCCTCGGGATTGCCCAGCAACATCCGGCACAGGCGCACGATGCGCTGCTGATGGCTGCGGAACAGGGCATCGGCCGTGAAATCGGTCTCAGGCACTGCCACGGGCTTGCGCAACGGTATTGCCATATCACTGATTATGACGAGCGATCGGGGTAAAGGGTTACGTGCTCAAATGGAAAGTGTTCTGCCCGGAACTGTGTGGAATCGACGCTTTGTCACGCTTTGGGGAGCCTTTCGGCTAACCGATCGGCCGCCTCGCGCGTGGGGGCGGATTCTAGCGGCGGGCGCAATCTCGCCGGTGGCGTCCACGCGCGCGCCGCCTGGTCCTGCTAGTGCGACTCGCCCCCGAAATGAGCGTGCGCGATCGATACCGTCGAAACGAAGGTTCCGGACGCGGGATTGTACACTTCGGCCGACCACAGCACGCTGAACGGAACGTTCGCCCCGCCCGCGATGCCCTGCGCCGCAACCACATTGTGCGCGGCCCCCATATGAAAATTGTAGCCGCCCGCGATTAGCACTTCGCCGTTGGGCAGCAGCGCGTCAATCGCCGAACTTCGATACTCGTTCATGCTCCCCGCGCACGGCATTCCGGTGGCACCGCCACTGCCGCCGATACAGGTGAACGAGCCGCGCGCCGGATCGTAGAGTTCGGCGCTGCGACTGGTTGATTTCGTGCCACTGCCGCCCGCGAGCAAAACCTGCCCGTTGGCGAGCAGCGCCGCGGCATGCTGCGAGCGGCCTTCGTTCAGGTTGGAGCCGGTCCCGGGAAACGCCGCCGTAGTCAAAGCGAACTTCCGGGTGGCGGGACTATAGATTTCGGCCGTCGCCAGAACCTGTCCCTGACTGTCGACGCCTCCGGTGATCAGCACGTCGCCGTTCGGCAGCAAGGTCGCACGATGTTCCCGGCGCGTGAACTTCATCGAACCGGCCGGCAGGAATTTGCCGCTGGCCGATTCATACACCTCGGCCGACGCTTGCGCCGTACCATGCGCATCCTCGCCGCCCGCGATCAGCACGTTGCCGTCGCGCAGCACTGTGGCTGAATGCTTGGCGCGCGCCGCGATCATCTTGCCCTTGTAGAAGAACTTCTCGGTGCTCGGGTCATAGAAGCGGGTGACGTTGCCCGTGGCGGTGAAGGTTCCGGTCGCGGGATCATACAATTCGGCGGTATCGATATTGGTAGACGTCAAGGTGGTGGTCCCGCCCCCGGTTATCAGCACCTTGCCGTTGGGCAAGATGCTAGCCGTACAGCTATAGCGCGCCTGGAGCATGGTACCGGTGGTCGAAAATCTCCCCGAGTCCGGGTCGTAGAGTTCCGCTGCGGCCACCGGCTGCCCGTCGGTGCCCAAGCCCGCGGCGATCAGGACGCGACCGTCCTTCAGCAGCGTCGCTGTGTGATAAGCGCGGCCGCTCGAAAGGCTGCCCGTGCGGGTGAATCCTCCGGTTGCCGGGTCATACAATTCCGCCTCCGCACTCGTGGAGTTGTCGTTGGCCACGCCGCCCACGATGAGCACCTGCCCATTGGCAAGCACGGTCGCGCTCGCGGCGAAGCGTGAATCGATCAGGTCACCGGTGGGAGTCGCGGCCACTGGCGCGAACTGGATAGTTTTACTTTGGGCGCAACCGGGGACAATCAGAAACGCGAAGGCAACGGCAAGGAATACGCGAACTTTGTTTGAGTTCATCCGCCGCGGCCGATGGCGCTGTCAGCGATCGCCGGTGGAGGAAATGCCGCGGCCAAACGCGGTGACCTCCGTCTGCCATTGGGATCCGAAGGCCAGGATGAGCACCTGCTGATTGATCTGCTGGTCCTTGCTGAGGCTGTGCCACGCCCCGCCCCCGGCCGCTGCCATGCCCTGGTAGGCGCGCTGCGTCTCCACATAAAAGCTGGGAAGGCCACCGCTGGTATCCGGCATCGCACCGCCATGGCTTTTCGCCCATTCTTCAAGGAAGCGCTCATGTTCCTCGACGGTGACGTCAACCGTATTAAAAGCCCCGTTCTCTTCGTGAAACTGGCGGACCTCCTGCAGCACCGGCTCTTTGTCTTCGTCGAAGGGCGGCGTGTCGCCCACCAGGATGATGACCTTGTGCGCCTGCGGCCGCCAATCCATCTTATCGACTGCGGTACGCACAGCGCCGAGCGTCTCTTCTTGCCATTCGCCGCCGTCGTGAGCGGTAATATTGTTGAGGAACGCGATCAGGCGGTCGGGCGAAACGGTCGGTGGTACCGTATCAATCGGCTCGCCGCGCCCGCCGAAAACCACGATTCCGATTCTCGCAGTGGGCACCAGCCGATGAATCGATAGCACCAACTGCTTCATGCGATCCTTAACCTGGTCGATAATGAGATTCATCGAACCGGTACCATCGATTATCAGCACCACGTCAAGTCCGCTCTTGCGAAGGCCGGCGATAAATCCCCCGAAGCCCGCGCCGACGCCATTGCCGTAGCCCGAGCCGATTCCACCGCCGCGACCGACTCCGATACCGCTGCCGCCGCTGATCGAGCGCATGTAATGGGTTGCCTCGGCCACTGCGCGCGTGCCCATGGTCGCGACCACCGGCCGTTCGATCGGTAGCGGCGCGGCCATTTCAGGCAGCGGCATCTCAGGCAAATTGAGCTGCTTTAACTCGTCGCTGCCGCCATGACTACCGCCGCTGCTGGCAGACCGGAAGTCAACCGAAATCAGATTACGAGCGGCCTCGAAATGAACGCCCCACAGCAATCCGAGCAACAGGAGGGCATGAAGCGCGATCGAGATCGGCAGCGGGCCTTCCATGAAGCGCAGGGAGTTTTTCAACGCGCGCCAGCGCTCGGCAGGCTGGCCGGCCGCATCGGCGATCGCATTGCGATTTCGCGTGGTCAGGGCGTAAAGCACCAACGCCACCGCGACGATCGATACGCCGACCAAGACGATTGTGGTTTCGCTCATGACGCCCCGATGCCTTCGACCAGATTGATCCTGCTTTATGGAGGCTAAAAATCTCCTGAAAAATTCACTAAATTAAGCCTCTGCGGCTACGGCATGCCGCCTTCGGCCGGCGCCACCGACTCGGGCTGCGGCTCAGCCGGCGCCGAGGACGGCTCACCCGCCGATTCCGATCCGCTGCCATTGCTCGCCACCGCGAGCGCCACTTTATCCGCTCCGGCGCCCTTCGCGATATCGAGAATTCGCACCATATCGCCCAGAATCACGCGCGAGTCGCCGTCGAAGACCACGGTCTTGTCGGCCGTGTGCGCGAGTACATCTTTTAGCGCGGGACCCAACTGTTCTTCGCTGACCTGCTTCGAATTCAGGAAAACTTGATGCGTCGCGGTATAAGTTACGGTAATGCCCTTGGGCGCCTGGTTCGTCGCGGGCGCCATTTTGGGCAAATCAACGTGCGCCGCCGATTCGATCGTCACCGCCGTCGCCACCATGAAGATGATCAGCAGCACGAGGAAGATATCGGTCAGCGGCGTGATGTTGATCGAGGCGAAGATCCCGCCCTGCTCATTTCCGGCCTGAATCGCCATTGCGCTGCCTCAACTCCCCGCCGGTGCGCCGGCAAGCCGCTTGGCCGCGATCGCGATCTGATCGGCGCCGGCCGCCTTGGCGACATCGAGAATCTTCACCATATCGCCAAGCAGCACGGTGCGGTCGCCCTGAAAGATGACGATCTTGGCATCGACCCGCCCCAGGGCCTCGGTTAGTGCGGGCTGGAGTTCGCGCTCCGGCACGTCCTTCGAGTTCACGAACAGCTCGTGGTTGGCGGTGTAAGTGACGATAACGCCCTTGTTTTCGGGCGAGGTATTTTCTGCTTGTGGCAGTTCGACATGCGTCGCCGATTCAACCATGACGGACGCGGTGACCATAAAGATGATGAGCAGCACCAGGAAGATATCGGTGAGCGGTGTGATGTTGATCTCCCAGAACATCCCGCCCCCGCCCGACGGTGAGCTAATGGCCATTTGATTTCTGGCCCTGCATGGCGGCGTCGATCAGCCGCGCGGCACAGATATGAATCGTCGCGTTGATCCGCTCGACCTTCTGCGAGAAATAATTGTAGAAAATGACCGCAATAATCGCCACGGCCAAGCCCAGTGCAGTCGAGATTAGCGCTTCGGAAATGCCCGCGGCGACGACCGAAAAGCCGCCCGTCCCCATAATCGCCATCGACTGGAATGCGGCGAGAATACCGACCACGGTGCCGAACAGCCCGATAAACGGGGCGGAGGCGCCGGAAGTCGCCAGTATCCAGATGAGCCCGCGCAACTGGAGCAGTTCGGCGAAGCGGCGCTCCTCATCGACGTCTTCGAGGCGCCCGCGCTCCGACGATGCCGCCTCGGTGATCAAATCGCGAAAGACGCGCTCGCCCGGATTTCGCGGGCTCTCGACCTGCTTCAAGGCCTCGTTGAATTTGCCCTGCCGCAATGGACCGATCAGCGCATCGGCCTTGCTCGAGGCGCGTGCGCCGACACCCCAAAGCGCCCAGATTCGCTCGATAATTATGGTTACACAGACCACCGAGATCAGCAGCAGGGGATAAGTTGCATACCATCCCTGCATGATCATCGTGATAATGCTGAACTGACTCTGCATTCGATGTCCCCGCGTTCAGAAAGATTTCGCGCGGCGCTTGCGCGTCGCTTTTCCCCAAGTTAGCTCAACTGCTCTAAAATGAATGGCCTTGTCAAGGCTGTTTCAATAATGAGGCCTGACGTTCGGGCAATCCCTTTAACTAAACCATGTCTTGACCGTGGCCGTGGCCACTGATGATCGACGGATTTGCGACGCGATTATTGGCCGGCGCACGCGCGTGACCGCGGCACGCCCTTACCCGCATCTCTGTATTAATGTTACGGCTGGATTCCGTCGCCTTGACATTAGGTAGAGTGCGCTGCAAAGTTCGACGGACCCGATCTTGCTCATGTTAGAGGCGGACCACAGGCGCTGCGAGTAAGAATCGAAAACCCGAACTTAAAGAGGAATCATTCAAGATGGCATTACTAGAAGGCAAAGTCGCTGTTGTCACGGGCGCTGGCCGCGGAATTGGCCGGGAAGAAGCGTTGCTGCTGGCGAAGCAAGGCGCAAAAGTTGTCGTCAACGATCTCGGGGGCCATTTCGACGGAACCGGTCAGTCGCGTTCACCGGCAGAGGACGTGGTCAAGGAAATTCGTTCGGCCGGTGGCGAAGCGGTGGCCAATTTCGAGAGCGTGTCGGACTTCAAGTCGGCCAAACGCATCATCGATTGTGCGACCGACAACTTCGGCAAGATTAATATCGTGGTCAACAACGCGGGAATTCTGCGCGACCGCATGATTTTCAATATGAGCGAGGAAGACTTCGACGCGGTCCTGGCGGTCCATCTCAAGGGCACCTTCAACTTGGCGCGTCACGCGTGCTCGTACTGGCGCGAGCAGCACAAGAGCGGCAATCAACTCAACGGCCGCCTCATCAATACTAGCTCCGATTCGGGCTTGCTGGGCAACGCGGGCCAGAGCAATTACGGCACGGCGAAGGCCGCGGTCGCGACCTTCGCGATCATCGTCGATCGCGAAATGGCGCGCTACGGCGTCACCGCCAACGCGATCGCACCGGTCGCGCGCACCCGCCTGACCATCGACGCGACTCCGCAGACCGCGGCCACCATGCCCACGCCGAAGACCGGCGAGGTCGATCGTTTCAGCCCGGCCCACGTGGCTCCGCTGGTCGCATGGCTCGGCAGCGACGATGCCAAGGACGTTCACGGCGAAGTCTTCCGCGTCGGGCTCGGCAACGTATGGTTGATGAAAGGCTGGCATTCGGCAGCCAAGGTGACGCAGTCGGGTCCGCTGAAGTTCTGGGATCCGGCCGAACTTGGGGCTCGCATCAAGGAGCAGTTGTCGAAGGGCGTGACCAGCAAGGAAGGTCTGGCCGAGGTCTTGACCGGCAAGGTCTGATCCCCCGTGAGTCCCGTCAATTCAAATGGAAGCGCGGTCGATCAAGGACCGCGCTTCCGATCCGTCCTCCTGATTTGTGCCGCCAACACGGCGCGCAGCGTGATGGCCGAGCATCTGATGCTGCGCGAGCTGCACGCGCGCGGCTGCCACGAACACGTTCGCATCCGATCCGCGGGCATCGCGCCGTATGCCCGCGACGGTGCGCTGGTTTCGCTCGACACGCGGATGACCTTGCGCGACGTCGGTATCGATATCGGCGACGAAGCGACTTCGACCGACCTCAAACGCCATCCGGAATTGCTCATAGAGGCCGATCTGGTAATCGCGATGACCGATCAGCAGGCGCGCGACCTCGCCGCGCGTTTTCCGATCGATGAATCGCTCACGGTGCATACGCTGCGATCGTTTGCCGGCGAAGCGGGCGATATCGACGATCCCTTCGAGCAGGGCGATCTGGTGTTCAGCGAATGCCGCCGCGAAATCGAGCGGCTCATACCAGCCGTGGTCGATCGGCTGCTCGATTCCGTGCGCAACGCTTGAGGGACAGCGATGGAAGACCTCAATCCATCCGACCAGGAGATTCGCGCGATTTTGTCGCGGCCGACGACGGTCGCGGTGATCGGATGTTCCGACAATCCTCAGCGCGACAGCTTGAAAATCGCGATGTTGCTGCGGGACAAGGGCTTTCGCGTTATCCCGGTGAATCCGCAACTTAAGCCCGACGCGCTGATGACCGCGCTCGGCGAGCGCTGCTATCCCGACCTCGCGTCGATTCCCGATGCGGTTGAAATCGTGGACGTCTTTCGCCGATCCGAGTTCGTCGCGGAGGTAGCCGATCAGGCGATCGCGAAAGGCGCGCGCGTGCTCTGGTGCCAGTTGGGTGTGATCGACCTAGACGCGGCCCGGCGCACGCGAGCAGCCGGACTGACGGTCGTGATGGATCGCTGCCCGGCAATCGAGTACCGCCGCCTGTTTTTTCAGTGATTGACGCTCGCGATGCTCGGGCAGCGGCCAAGTCTTGCGCGATCTACGAGAGCGATCCATCCGAGAAGCCTGAGCCTCGGCCCCTCTTCTTCCCTGAAGCGAAGAGGTGTCGTCGAGTATCCTCGGCGTGGGAAAACCGCGAGAATCGCTTCACGACTGAAGCGACCGCCGCTCACGCAACGACCGCCTCAGTTCCGGAGGATGAAATTCTTTGAAAGCCCGCAAATGGCGCACGCTCGCGAGCGAACGCGTCTATGCCACGCCCATCTTCGATCTGCATCGGCGCCGATCGGCTCATCCCAAGCGCGGTGAGCGCGATTTTTTTGTCATCGACCCGTCCGACTGGGTGAACATAATTCCGATCACGGTCAAGCGCGAGGTGGTGATGGTGCGCCAGTTCCGCCACGGCATCGGCGCGTTCACGCTCGAGATTCCCGGCGGCATGATCGATCCCGATGATACGAGTCCGGCGGCCGCCGGGCGGCGCGAGATGCAGGAGGAATGCGGCTTCGACACCGAGGACATTGTCCCGCTTGGCCGGGTCCATCCGAATCCCGCGATTCAGCCGAATTTCTGCTACTCGTTCCTCGCGCGTAACGTAAAAAAGGTGCGCCAGCCGCACGCGAATCCCGGCGGATCCGAAGAGACCGAAGTCGTCATGGTGCCCCTCAAGGGCGTCAAGGAGTTGATCGCAAACGGAAAAATCACGCACGCGCTGGTGATCGCCGCCTTCTCGTTTCTGGATGTGTACAATCCGCCGCCTTCCGGCCGCCGCCGTTGACGGGGCGACTCGGCGAATCCCGGTCGGGATCACGCCGCGCAATTCCTAAATCGTGGAGGGCGGGCCACCGTAACGGCGTCGCAAAATCGAGTAGGCGGGCCACGCGCTCGCGGCGATCATGAGCGAAACGATCAGGCCGCCCGTACCGCCATTGTGCGAGATGGCGAGCCCGAACGTCGCCAGCCATGTGACTACCGGCGCCACCACGACCGCGATCAGCACTGGGCGTCCGCCACCGATGACGAACAGACCCGCGCGGTCCGGGCGTAATTTTCGCAGCCGGATCAGCGCCCACATTTCGAGCACCAGCGCGCCCATATAAAAGAACACGTCGAGCACGACCAGGGCGACGAAGCCGAGCGGGACGAGGATCGAAAACACCACGCAGCACGCAACGATCGAGGTGGCGGGTGTTGCGCGATCGGCCCAGATGCGGGCCAGGCGCGGTGGCAGGTAGCCTTCGCGCGCGAGCACGTAGGGCATCCGCGAGACCCATAGCATCGCGGCGTCGAAGATCGCGAATGCGGAAATCGCACCACCCGCGGCCAGCGCGAAGCCGAGCATCGGGCCGCCGAGATTACGCCCGACATCCACGAAGTAGCCGAGGCGCCAGGCGGCGGTCGAGCCCGCGCCCGAGAGCGCCACCGTGAGCGGCAGCAGATAGCCGATCGTCACCAGCGGCAAGGCAATCGCGATCGCGCGCGCATAGTTGCGCCGTGGATTTTCGATTTCGCCGGCAACCATGCTGAGGTTTTCCCATCCGCTGAAGTTCCAGATGACGACGGTCAGGCCGCCGCCGATCGCGCCCAGAAGATCGCCGCCATGCAGCGACGGCGCCGGCATGCTCCAATGGGCCAGCCGCGGAAATCCCGCGATCACCAACGCCGCGAATGGCGCCGTGATCGCGGCCATCAGCACAATCGAGGTATTGCCGACCGGCCGCGCGCCAAAAATATTGAGCGCCCCGGAAAGCCAAACCAGTGCCACGCCGACTGCGATTTGCGCTGCGCCTCCGAGCGGCATCACGAAGGCGAGGTAGGCCGCGATCAGCACCGGGTAGATCGCCATATCGGTCGCGGTATAGAGCAGCGTCAGGTAGGCTTCGACGAAACCCGCGAAGGGCCCTAACGCCTCCTTCACCCAGTAGTAGAAGCCACCCTCGACCGGCATCAGCGCCGTCAACTCGGCGGCCATCAGAGCGGTCGGCAGGCTGAGCGTGAGCGGTACGATCAGGCAGAGCAGGAGCGTCAGGCGCGCACCTGCGATCTGTACGGCATCTTCGAGTCCGTAGGCGCCGCCACTGACTACGAGGTAAACCAGCGCAACCAGCGCGAATAGACCGAGCCGGCGCGACGGAGCCGGCGCAAGGGCGTTGTCATACGAGGAACGATCGCGCGCGCGGCGACCGCCGCCGACGGTGCTCAACCGGGGGTTCCGGAGACGCCAGGCTACGGAGCACGATGATGAGCCCGTGACGTCGGCTGCGGTATGCGGGCATCAGGCTGATCGCCGTGGGGGATTGCGCCATAACGACGGGCAGCGCAAGACTAATGAAGGTCGTGGGCCACCGGATGCCGATGGCCGCGTATTGCCGAAACCTGTTACGTTGACCGTCAGAATTCGCTATGTTAGCTAGATCGCGCGCGCACTCGCAAGGTTTGCAGTCCTCTATGAAGTTTTCCGCCAAATTGGCCTTGGCGATAATCGCGGCCGCGGCAATGCCATTGGCCGGATGCCTATCGAACTCATCCATAGGACCGTTGGTTCAAGCCGTCAGCGGGGACGGTGCCCGTCCATTTGGCGGTGCGCCCGCCGTCGATATCCCGCCTGCGGCCTACGCGATGGGCGCATATCTGAAGGCCGAAGTCGCGACCGAAAACGGCGACCGCAAAGAGGCCCTCAAGCAATACGAAGAAGCGGTTAAATTCGACCCGCATAACGCCGCTCTGCACGTACAAATCGCCACGCAGTATGTCCGCGATGGACGACTGAAGGAAGCGCTCGATCAATCGCAGGAAGCGGTCGCGCTCGATCCCTCTTTCGTGCAGGCACGTCTGCTCGCCGCCGGCATCGAGACCGCGCTGGGCGACGACGATGCGGCGGCCGCGCAGTATCGGGAAGTGATGAAGCTCTCGCCGAAGAATCAGGAGTCCTATCTGTTTCTCGGCACGCTCTACGCCAAACAGGGCGACTACCCGAAGGCCGAAGCGACCTTCAAACAGCTAATCGATTTGGACCCGGCCTCATTCCTGGGCTACTACTACGCGGGCCGCGTGATGGTCGGTGCGAAAGATTATCCGGGGGCCGAGGCCTACTATCAGAAGGCGCTCCACCTCAATCCGAATTCCCCGCTGGTGCTACTCGATCTGGCCGTATTGCGCGAACTGCAGGACCAGCCGAAAGACGCGATCGCGCTGTACCAGGATATCCTGAAGGTCGATCCCAACAACAGCGAAGTGCATAAGCGGCTGGCCGTTTTGTATGGCGGCGACAAGAGCGTCGATGCGGCGGTGAGCCAGCAGCTTCAGCACGAGGAGCAGATCGAGACCAATCCGGCCGACACGCGCACCAAGATCGGGTTGCTGTTTTTCGAGCGCGGCGACTTCGATCGCGCGGCAACCGAGTTCAATCTGGTGCTGGGATCCGAGCCGAAGAATTACCGGGTCCACTATTATCTCGGCACGGTCTATACCGAGCTCAACGAAAGCGACAAGGCGGTCGACGAGTTCAAGGCGATTCCCGATACTGACGAGCATTATGTCGAAGGGCAGCTGCAACTCGCCTATCTTCACGACAAGCAGAGCAATTACGACGCGGCGATCGAGGATCTGCACACGGCGCTGGCGAAGAAGCCCAACGATCCGGAAATCATGGGCTACCTGGTCGGCGTCTACGAGGAGAAGAAGGATTATCCGAACGCGATCGATCTGGCTCGGCGGATGGTCGCGCTGCAGCCGCGCAACGACAAATATCATTTCACGTTGGGCGCGCTTTACGACGAAGGCAAGCAGAAGCAACTCGGCGTCGACGAGATGCACAAGGCGATCGCGATCAATCCCAGCAACGCCCCCGCGCTCAACTACCTGGGCTACTCATACGCGGAGTCGGGAACGCATCTGGATGAGGCCGAAAAACTCATCAAGCGCGCGCTCGTCCTGGAACCCGAAGACGGTTTCTACGTTGACAGTCTCGGCTGGGTTTACTACCAGAGAGGCGAGTATCAGAAGGCGGTCGATCAATTGGAGCGCGCGGTCAATCTGACTGGCAGCGACCCCACCATCACGGAGCACCTGGGCGACGCCTACGCCAAAGTCGGTAAGGGGCGCGACGCCCTTCACCAATACGAGGATGCGCTCAAGAAGGCCCAGGATGCCGAACAGATCGAACGCCTCAAGCTCAAGCTTGCGGCCCCGACGGCAAGCGAACAGCACGCCCGCCACTAATCCGGTGCTATGCGGCGCGCGGCTTGCCTTGGCGGCCGTCATGGCTGCGGTCGCGTTGAGCAGCTCCGCCTGCGCGACCAGTCGCGCGGTTAACGTACCGCTGATGGAAGCCCACGACATGACAGCGTTTCTCGGCGACCGCGACGCCGCGATTCATTCGATGCAATCCGCGGCGTTGATGGAATACACCGGCGGCGGCGAGCACTTTAAGGCGCGCGAGAATATCGTCGTGCGCCGCCCCGCGAGCATCCGCGTCGAGGTCATGTCGGCACTCGGCGTCGCGCTGGTGGTTGCGGCTGACGCGGGCCAGGTCGCGGTTTTCGATCCCGGCAAGAATACTCTCATGCACGGGGCCGCGGACGCCGCGACGCTCCAGCGCTACGCGCGCATCCCGATGACGCCCGACGCCGCCGTGCGGCTGATGCTCGCGCTCTCGCCGGACAGCGCGATGTTGTCGTTCGCGCCCAACTCAATGACTAAAATCGGCGATGCTAAAGTGCTCACCTATCATCAGCCCGGCGGGACCGTCGACGAACTGGGATTTACGGGCGAAGGCAATCTCGAGATGGTGCGCGAGACGCTCGCCAACGGACGCGTCGGCTACGAGGTTCATTACAGTGACTACCGCAAGCTCGATGGCGGCTACATCTTTCCCGCGCAAGTCGACGCACGCTTCCCGAAGACCGGCGCCTCGGTAAAGTTCCGCTACGAAAATCCGTCCGTGAATAAAGATGTTCCGGATTCGACCTTCGTGCTGCAGCCCAGCCCGGGAACCAGGAAACTCAACTTCGGCATGGATACGGTCACTGGCGGCGCCGCGCGGGGCTGAAGGCGCGTGAGTGTTTCTTGCACGCGCCTCGCGCTTGCGCTCGCCGCGATCGCGATGACCGCGGCGATGGCGATCGCCGGATGCCGCGTCAACCGTCCGCCCAACGATCACGCGTTGACGCAGACCATGTATCATTCCACCGTCAGCGACCCGCGCACCTTCAATCCGATCCTGGTGACGGACAGCGTCTCCTCGCAGGCGGTCGGCGATCTGTTCGATGGTTTGGTCCGCATCAATCCAGTCACTACACTGCCGGAACCCGGACTCGCGCAAAGCTGGGAGCTGGGCGATGGCGGCAAGACCATCACCTTTCATCTGCGCCGCGACGTCAAATGGTCCGACGGCGCACTCTTTACCGCACGCGACGTGCTCTTCACGATGCGCGTGATTTACGATCCGAAAATTCCCAACAGCGCGGTATTTTCAATGACCGTCGATGGCCAGCCAATCAAGGTCGAGGCGCCCGATGATTACACCGTCGTGATGCGGCTGCCGCGCCCGTTCGCGCCAATCTTTTACTCGATCGGCTTCGGCATAATTCCCGCGCACGCGCTCGAACCGGATTACGCGGCCGGCCGCTTCAATCACACCTGGGGTATCGACACGCCCGCCGACAAGCTGGTCTCGCTCGGCGCGTACCGGATGGACCGCTACGTCGCCGCGCAGTTGATCGCGTTCACGCGCAACCCGAACTACTGGATGCGCGACGAACACGGCGGCGAATTGCCGCGCCTCCACGGGCAGGTGATGTTGATCGTGCCGGATCAAAACGCCCAGTACCTGCGCTTCAGGGGCGGACAGACCGACGTCTATACGCCCCGTCCCGAAGAGGTGTACGGTCTGCGCGAGGACGCCGCCCGCCTTAATTTGACGCTCAAGAAAGTGGGAATCGATACGGGGTCGCTGTTCTTCGCCTTCAATCGCAATCCGCGCCATTACGTCCAGCGCGGCGTCACCGACCCCCGCCTCACCTGGTTCACTGACCTCAACTTCATGCGCGCGATGGCGCACGCGGTCGACAAACGCGGGATCGTCAATCTGTGCTTTCGCGGACTCGCAGTGCCGGCGGTCTCGGACGTTTCGCCCGAGAACAAAATCTTCTATGACCCCAACCTCAAGGACTACGACTACGATCTCGATCTGGCGCGCAAGCTTCTCGACGAGGCCGGCTACCGCATGATCCGGCCGGGCGTGCGCGGCGATCCTCACGGCCATCCGCTGGTCTTCAACCTTACGACCAACAGCGGCGTCGCCGTGCGCGATCAGATGTGCGCGATTTTCAAACAGGACCTCGCGAGCCTGGGAATTACCGTCAACTACCGCCCGCTCGAATTTGTCACCTTGGTCAAGGCGCTCGATTCCTCCTTCGATTGGGATTGCGTGCTGATTGGGTTCACCGGCGGCCTCGAACCAAACGAGGGCGCGGACTTTCTGCGTTCATCGGGCAATCTCCACATGTGGAATCCGTCCCAGCCCAAACCCGCCACGCCGTGGGAAGCCGAGATCGATCGCCTGATGGACCTGGGCACAACCGTGATCGACCAGCATCAGCGTGCGCCGTATTACTGGCGAATCCAGGAAATCCTGCACGACCAGTTGCCGATTATCGAAACCGTGCGGCAACTCGATTACGTTGCGTATCGGAACACGCTCGAAAATTACGATCCGACCGTCTGGGGCCTCTACCAGCCCGAATGGATTCAGTTTCGCGCGCAATAGTGTATTTATTGGAACACTCCAGCAGCCACGCGGCTCAAATCAACCGCGTCGGCAGGGTGAATCGAGTGCCTTCGGTGAAGGAGAATATTTTATGAAGCTGGGTCTCACGATTGGCTATTCGGGCGCAAGCCTTCGTCTGCCGGTCGAGCGCATCCTCAGGGCGGAAGCGCTGGGATACGACTCGATCTGGACCGCGGAGAGTTATGGTTCAGACGCGGTCAGCCCGCTCGCCTATGTCGCCGCAATTACCAAACGAATCCGCCTCGGCACCGGTGTGATGCAACTTGCGGCGCGCACTCCGGCGAATGCGGCGATGTGCGCGGCGACGGTTGACGCGCTCGCCGGCGGAAACCGCTTCATTGCGGGGCTTGGCGTCTCCGGACCGCAGATCGTCGAAGGATGGTACGGGCAACCGTGGGGTCGGCCGTATTATCGCCTGCGCGATTACGTCGCGATCATGCGCAAAATCTTGCGCCGCGACCAACCGGTTACTCATGCCGGCAAGGAAATCTCTCTCCCGTACACCGGCCCGGGCAGTGTCGGACTCGGCAAGCCGCTCAAGTCGATTCTGCATACCAACCCGAACATTCCAATTTTTCTCGGCTGCGAGAACGAGGCGACCGTAAAGTTGTGCGCCGAGGTCTGCGACGGCTGGCTGCCGCTCGGTCTCGTCCCCGGCGCGTTTCCTCGCTACCGTCCCTGGCTCGAAGAGGGCTTTCGCCGCAGCGGCGCCGGCAAATCGCTCGATCACTTCGAGATTTTCCCGATCGTGCCGGTAGTTGTCGATCGCGACGTACAGGCCGCAATCGATCGCATGAAGCCCGATATCGCACTCTATGTGGGTGGAATGGGCGCGCGCTCAAAGAACTTCCACAACGACCTGATGATCCAGCAGGGCTTTCCCGAAGCCGCCGCGCGCATTCAGGAGTTATACCTCGCAGGGCGGAAACCGGAGGCGACCGCAGCCGTTCCCGACGAGCTGGTCGACCTGCGCGCGCTGGTGGGTCCGCCCGAGCGGATTCGCTCCCGCTATCGTGCATGGGAAAACTCCGGAGCGACTGGTCTGCTTTTACGCACCAACGATGACCGCGCAATCGACCTGATGGCCGAGGTTGCGGGACTCGAGCGCACTTGAAAAAGATTCGTTCGCTCTCGTAGCCGTAGCCGTGATCTATCGGGTCTCGATCGTTGCGTTGTTGTCGATCATGCTGATGATCGCTACGGCGGTAACCGCGGACGAGCAGCGACCGCGTCGCAATTCCGAGCCGCTGACCATCGAGTTACTTAATCAGGCCGACGACGTGCCCGGCGTATGGGACGCGGCAATTCGCGCCCGCGCCGCCGAGGCGCTCACGCGCAACGCGAACGACGTCAGCCGCTATTGGATGGACGGACGATCGGTCAAGGTCGAGATCGGTACCCCGGCGCCGTTTCGCCTGATCGCGGTGAATCGGCGCCTCGATTACGAGGGCACCCCCGCCAGCGGCTATCACGACCACGATGAGAAGGGCCCCTTCGGCATCGTAAATATCGGGGCCGCGCACGGCAACGTCGTGATGGTTTACCTGCTCCTCAGCCACGAGCTGGCGGAAGCGATGGTGAATCCGAACGACGACCGCGCTCTCAACGGCTATGCGCTGGAGATTGTCGATCCCGCCGTCTGTTGCACCTACGAAATCGCCTTGGGCGACGGCACCCGGGTTCGGCTCAATACCTTCGTGCTGCCGCGATGGTTCACGGGTGGACCCGGGCCGTACACTTACCCGCCAACCAAGTATATCGACACGCCATTGCAGACCGGTCCCGGCGGATTCAAGACTCGACAATGAGACGCGTCTGCGCGTGACTTCCGAGGGCGGGGCGTCGCCGCATGCGACGCCTGCACCACGCACATTGTGCAATCGGGCCGCACATCTGATACGGATTACGCAACAAGGCTCTCTGGCCAAATCGCTCAATCGTCGCCGAATATCGAGAGCAGGAGAATGTCATGAGTGAAGCATGGATTATCGATTGCGTCCGGACGCCCCGGGGCCGCGGCAAGAAAGACTCGGGTGCGCTGTACAATATCCATCCGCAGGAGTTGTTTGCCCAAACCCTTAACGCGCTGATTGATCGCAATGGCCTGGACCCCCGCGACGTCGAGGACGTGGTAGTGGGCACCGTGAGCGAAATTGAAGACCAGGGCGGATGTATCGCGCGCATGTCGGTACTGGCGGCCGGATGGCCGGCTGAGGCGACCGGAGTATCGCTCAATCGATTCTGCGGTTCAGGCCTGCAAGCGGTGAATTTCGCCGCGATGGGCGTGTTGTCGGGCCAGCAGGAATTGGTCATCGGCGGCGGTGTCGAAAGTATGTCGCGCGTGCCGCTCGGTTCCGACAAGTCCGGCCTCGACGGCCATAACCGCCATCTGCGCGAACTACATCAGTTGGTGCCGCAGGGCGTATCGGCCGACCTGATTGCGACGCTCGAGGGATTTTCGCGCGAGGACTGCGATCGCTTCGCGCTCGAATCGCAGAAGCGCTGCGACAACGCAGTTAAAAATGGCTACTTCAAGAAGAGCCTCTTACCGGTCAAGGATCTCGATGGCAAGGTTGTGCTCGATCATGAAGAGTATCCGCGCCCGGAAACGACCCTCGAGGGGCTCGGCAAGCTGGAGCCGTCGTTCCTTGGGATGGGTGCCTATCGCATGAAAGACGGCCCGCTGACCTTCGACCAGAAGGCCAAGACGCGCTACCCGCAAATCGAATCCATCGATCACGTGCATACCGCCGGTAACTCCAGCGGCATCGTCGATGGCGCCGGCGTCGTCCTGCTCGCCTCGCCCGAATACGCGAAGAGCCGCGGATGGAAGCCGCGCGCGCGGATTATAGCGACCGCGACTTACGGCGACGAGCCGATCATCATGCTCACCGCACCCGTTCCGGCGACGCGACGGGTCCTTAAGAAGGCCGGCATGTCGGTCAAAAATATCGACTTGTTCGAAATCAACGAAGCCTTTTCCGCGGTGCCGCTCAAGGTCATGAAGGACTTGGAAATTCCTCACGACAAGGTCAACGTCAACGGCGGCGCGATCGCGATGGGCCATCCGCTGGGGGCGACGGGCGCCATGCTGGTCGGGACCGTGCTCGACGAACTCGAACGGCGCGGCAAGACCACGGCACTGATTACGATGTGCATCGGCGGCGGCATGGGCATCTCGACCATCCTCGAGCGCGTCTGAACCCCGTGCGGCGGCGCCGCAATTGAATTGGTACTCGGCCCCGCTGGCTCTTCACAGCACCAACACCCTGCCGGCCGCGCCCGCGGTCCGGCAGGCTGTTGGCGCGCTGTGATCATTAAGACCACCGCGAGGATCTTGGCTTTCCTCCGGGTCCGCTGTAGGTGGCGGTGAAGCCCGGCTCTCGCTCGAACTTCACGCGCGGCATCTTCGCGCAGACCGTCTTCCACGAAGCGATTAGTTCGTCTTCTGCCCGATAATCGAACGGATCCTGCAATATCTTTTCGTCGGTTCCGTTTGGCTCCGGAGGATGATCCTTGAGCCAATGCGCGGTGATCGCCAGGCCGCGCTCGGGCGCTACCACATCGGCATACCCCAATTGCGTTCGAATCTTTGTCAGGTCGAGAACCCGATGGGTCGTCCACGGTTGCGCCATTAGCGGGCGAGCCGGCACCGCAAATTCTCGCGGCATCGAAACGATTTCCAATTCATAGCAGAGGGTTTGCGCAATAATCTCGATGACCTGGCGCAAAGTGAGTAATCGCTCGTCGCCGCAATTATAGATTTGCCCGGCCGATGCTTCGGGTCGATCGACCGCGATCAGGATAGCGTGCGCCGCGTTCTCGACGTATGCGGAATGATTCAGCGACAACCCATCTTCGGGGACGATTATCGAACGCCGGCCGTCGAGGATCCGGCGGACGACGCACCACTCGCGCGGCGCAATTTGATAGGGACCATACAAAAACGGATAGCGAAAATGAGTCGCGCCCGGATGCTTTTCGAAAACGGCACGCTCGGTTTGCGCGACGCGCCAACCCTTGGGGTCTTCCTCCTCGACCGGGACCACAGGCGCCTCCTCGGACGTCGGCACCGGCATGCCCGCTGGCTGCAATACCCCTGGATTCATGTATCCACGATAAGCGGGCACTCCACCGATCGAAATAAAACGGCCAGTGCCGCCGACCATTATTTCCGCGATTCGCCGCAGCCGGCCGTACGCGGCAATAGTCAGATCAAATGTTCGATTACCCAGTGCACCGCGCAACGCATCCTCCGAAAACGGATCTGTATGGATGTGTTCCACCGTTTTCGGAATTTCGTCCAGTTCATGCCGGCCGGTGTGGAGCATCGCGACTTCATAGCCGCGGCGCAAAAGCCCGTTGACTATAAAATGGCCACTGGGCCCGGTACCCCCGATGACTAGCGCCCTCACCGGTGTCCCTCTCTCTCGCGATTCCGACTATCGTTCATCGAACGCGCTTCTTGCCGATTTTGGATTCCGCATAGGCCGCCACCGCCTCCCGGGACTCTTCTTCGGCGGCGACCGCTCGCGCCAGATCGCCGTCCGCGTATGCTGTGATTCCCGCGCCCATCACGCGTGTGATCGCGTTGACGTGCTCCTTCGTGATCATCATCGGCACCGATGGCTTCGTTGCTAATTCGTGTGCGAGTTGCTCGACTTCCTCTTCGATTCGTTCGGGCGCGACCACCCGGTTGATCCAGCGCCACTCCTTCGCTTCCTCCGGCGTGAAGCGCCGGCAGGTCATCACCAGTTCCTTGGTTAGCGCCGGACCGATTTCGCGCACCATCCGCGGGATCGCACCCCACGAGTATGGCGACCCCAGATCGACCTCTGGGATGAACATCACGGTTCCCTGCGCGACGATCCGCAGATCACAAGACACCATCAGCAGGACTCCGCCACCGACCGCGGCGCCATGTACTTGCGCGATCGTCACCGCCTGCATCTGCTCGATTGCCTCGCACAGACGAAACCCGATCTGCCCTGCCTTGTGCCGCGCCAGCCAACTCTTGCCGCTTTCGATCCGGGTATCTGCGCCGGGGAGGCTCTTCAAGTCCGCGCCGGCGCTGAAGGCCCGACCGCTACCTTTGAATATCACCACCCGCAGCTCGCGATGGTTATCGAGCCAGCTCACCGCTTCGAGCAATTCGCTCATCACGGCGTCATTGATTGCGTTCAGACGCTCGGGCCGATTCAGCACCAGATGACCGATCGCCCCACTTACTTCGGCGCTTAAGGTAGTAAACTCGCGCCTGTCCATTTTTTTCTCAATGCTCAATATCAACTCCCGGTCGCCCCGAATCCTATTTCATTACTCAGTGACGCTCCGCGTAGCGCGGCAGAATCTTCTTGCCGAAGAGTTCGATCTGACGTTTCACCTCGTCCTTGGGCAGGAAACCCTGATCGCCCTGCCATGCGAACCACTCGGGATTGGCCTTTTCGACCAGTTCATCCAGCCCGCGCGTCACGTCATCGACGGTGCCCATATATATGAACTTCACGCGTGACAGCCGCTCGGCCGTCACTTCGGACTTCGGCAGCATCACTTTGCCGGTCGGATATTTCGCTTCGTCGGCCGGTTCGCGCCACGCCTCGGTGAAGCCAAAGTAATGAAAAAATTCGCGGAAGCCCAGGACGCACGTACTCTGTTCCGCCAGTTGACGCGCGTGTTCCATCGAGTTTCCCAGAATGATGCCGCGAATGACGCCCACGCCGTCGCCCAATTTCAGATTGCGCCCCGCCTTGCGCGATTCCTCCATGTAAACTTCCGCGAGTTGTCGCACCACCTCGGGCTGGGGCAGGATGATCGTCGGCTGAAGTCCCTCGCGCCCGCACCATCGGACCGTCTCCTCGCTCATCGAAAATGCCTGAAAAAGCGGTGGATGCGGACGCTGATACGGCTTCGGCACGACGTTAATCATCTGGATGCGTCCCTGGTCGTTAACCTCACCGGGAAACCCATATTCTCGCGTCCATTCGTGAGCCGGCCACGGCGTCCCTTCCTGCGGATATGGGTACTCCCAATGCTTGCCCTTGAAGCGAAACGGTTCGTCGCCCCACGCGAGCTTCAGAAACTGATAGACCTCTTCGAAGACCTCCCGATTTACACGATCGGTTTCGCTCTTGTCGCTGCTGGTGGCGCTGGCATGAACCTTCTGCGCCATCTGGTTGAGCCAGCGCGCCTGGTAGCCGCGAGCGAAGCCGACGATCGTGCGCCCTTTGGTCAGTTGGTCCAGCCACGCTATCTCCAACGCCAGCCGCAACGGGTTCCACCCCGGCAACACATAGCCGATGGGGCCGGCCTTGATCCGTTTGGTGTTCTGCAGGACGTGCTGTGTCAGCACCGGCAGGCTCCCCATCTCGATCCCTTCGCTATGCAAATGATGCTCGGGGAAAGCGACCGCTTCGAATCCCACGTCTTCCGCCAATTGCGAGATCTCGACGACCTCTTCGATCATCCGCTGCCAGCGATCCTGATGCATCGCGATGGGGCGCAGCGTACGCCGCTCTTCGAGCGTTGCGGGCAGCGTCGGCAAGAAAAAATACATGAACTTCATGCGGTCTCCTCCATGCGAACCAGATCGCAAATTTGTGTCTGCGCCGGGCCTTTAATTGCGCACACCTTACGCTCAACACTCGATGGTCTGCGTCACGTCGGCACCATAGGGGTTGTATGCCGCTTTCGATTTTTCCTCAACCTCCGCACTTTCTCCGGCCGCAATAATCGCAGATTTTTACTGAACAGGTGAACCTTGGAGAATTTGCCGATGGTGAGGGAAATACAGTGACCCGCGACCGCGGCGGGTCGCTCAGTAATTTTGCCGTGGTTACCAACGGCGCCATCCACTTGGCCCCGGCTGCATGCGCGGGTCACCAAGTGAGACGACGACGATCGCCGCCGACACGTTATTGAATTTTGTGTTCGCGACCGATGGACGCGCGCCGATAGCCAAACGGCTCGATCGCGCTTTTCACCACGATCAGGGCGTCCCGCACAGCGTGCCGTTGGTATCGCATTGCGGAGTAATTCCGAGATCGCGCTGCCGCTGATTCAACGAAAAGATCGCCTTGTCGGTTTTCTGGTCCGCTGCGCAGCCACATAACTGGCTGGCACAGCGGCTGCATTGTGCCGCCGTTTCGGCCTTGACGATTTCCGAAATGTCGCATTTTGACAGGGCGGCGCAGGCGGTTCCCACCAGGTTGCGGTCGCTGCATTCGTCGGTGCATAAAGTTGCGTCGCAGGTATAGCCCGCCTGCACACCCTTGGTTTGCGTGCAGGTGCCATACTCAGATGTTCGCGTAAGCGGGACCGAAGTCCGTCGTCCAGTTGTCGGGGTTGCTCCAGAACGCGTGCGAATTGGGTACGAAGTGGACCAACGGCGCCGGCCTCGGCGACGCCCTTTTGTCTCCGCCGCAACCCGCCGCGAACAGCGCGATCACGATCAAGCAAAGTAGCTTCAACTCAACTGAGCGAACGGCTGACGAGCCACTCGCCCGATCGGAATCGCCGGGGACGGCGCTCGCGTTGTCCCGAAATGCGGGGCAGGTGATCATCTGATTCCTCCTGTTCGATCAGGTATACTAGTAGTAGCGCATCCATACTAGCTGCATAATGCACTCCGCCGGGCTGGTCGAGTCCCAGCGTTCGATCGCAGGCGAGATTTCGGCAATTCAACCCGGCTCCGACGTGCGATTGCAAGAATCTCTGCTTTCCAGTAACCAGCGTACATCCCGCACAACAGAGGTCGCATATGCAACGCGCACGCATCAACGGAACTGAGCTTGCTTACGAAATCCGCGGAACTGGTGAGCCGCTGGTCATGATTCACGGCGCGCAGGGCGATCAAACCATGTTCACCGGCCTCGCTTCCGCCTATGCGAATCAGTTTCGTGTGCTTACCTTCGATCAGCGCGGCTCCGGACTCAGTGAGAAGCCGGACATGGACTACAGCATCGCGATGCTGGCGGACGACACCGCGGCTCTGATGGATCACGCCGGGCTTTCTTCCGCACATGTAATTGGCGTCTCGATGGGTGGAACCATTGCCCAGGAATTGGCCCTCCGTCACCCGCGTAAGGTCAGGTCGCTCGTTCTCGGTTGCACTACCGCGGGTGGTCCCAACGCAATTCGCATTGGCGGTGACGCATTGACCGCGGCCTATTCAACCAAACCCATGACGGCCGAGGAGCGCGGCCGGGCATTAGCCGAAGCCGTGTTCACCAAGGGCTATATTGAGCAACATCCGGATCTGATCCCGGCAATGATCGATGCGCGCCGCCAGCGGCCAATCGATCCGGTTGCTCTTGAACACCGTATGCAAGCGGTGTTGAAACACGACGCCTATGATCGTTTGTCTCTGATCGAATGCCCCACCCTGGTCATTACCGGTCGCGACGATTTGCTTATTTCGTGGGAGAACTCGCGAATCCTCGCGCAGCGCATACCAGGGGCGGAACTGGTAGTCCTCGAACCGGCCGGGCATTGTTTCTGGCTCGAACAACCTCAGCAAGCAGGCGACGCAATCTCACACTTTATTCAATCGAATTCGGAAAGCCGCGGCCGGTAAACGCCCCCTGGGAATGACGACTGCGTATCGGGACCCGCCCTTGAGGTCATGACCGCGGTTGCTCACAGTGTCACCGTATTCGCTCTAACCGAACGGACCCGGCTCCCTCCTTGCTCGCGTAGTGACCGGTCCACCGGCCGCGATTCCCTGCAGCTTCCCGATCTACGGATCCGGGGTTCGCGAATTTGGCTCGATCTCCAAAGGCCGGAGATATAGACGCACCGCCTCGATTGCATTACGGTCTAGCCGACTTTCCATCGAGGCCCATCGACGTACGGGAATTGCGGGTAGATGGAAAATAGCGGTTGGAGGAAGAAAGGCAGTATGAACAGGGGACACAATCGGGAGAGAAAGGGCCTGACGCACGCCTGCTTGGTGCTTTGCGCTTGCGTCTGCTTGGTCACGCTCTCCGGGGTGGCAGCGGCCGCGCCGGGCGCGCAGCAACCTGCCGTTCAGCCAGGGCGATCCTGGGAGAACTACTTCGGCGTCGCGATCCTGCCCTCGGGGCGCGTCGTCGTCGTGGGTGATAAAGGCGTGGTTATGCTATCCGACAACGAGGGGCAGACTTGGCTAAGGCGGCAACTTAAGCATGGCCTCAAGTATGACGACCTCTACAGCGTCGCGTTTACCGCAGACGGGTCGAGTGGCTGGGCGGTCGGAGACCATGGCGTAATTTTTCGCACCGACGATCATGGTGCGACCTGGATCGAGCAAAAAGTCCCGGCTGGAGCCACTGGTGCATTGACCAAGATCGCGGTGAGCGGCGCCCAGAATGCCTGTGCAGGCGGCGACCATGGGGTGATCCTGTGCACCAGCGACGGCGGCGCGACCTGGAACATGCAAAAGATCGGGGACATCGGGCTTTTCGATCTGGCCTTCACGGACGCGAACAATGGCTGGGCGGTTGGGGAGTTTAAGACGATGCTCCATACGAGCGACGGGGGCAAAAGCTGGAAGATCGCATCTGGCGGCGACCGCATGAAAACCACCGATCCTTATTTTGCGCTCGCCTTCGCTGGCGGGCACAATGGTCTGGCGCTCGGGGTGGCCGGAGATGCGCTTGAAACCAGCGACGGCGGCGCGACCTGGAAGCCCGCCGACCTTTCGATCGAGCACAAGTCGTTTTACGCCGTCGTGGCGCCGCCCACGCCTGCTGGCGCGTTCTTCGCGGCGGGGGAAACCGGTGTCGCGGCCCTGATTGCCGGCGGAAAGCTGTCGCAGATCCAGAGCGGCACCTCAAACGCGATAGCCGGCTTGGCCTTCTCGGAACACCTCGCAATCGCCGTCGGGTTGTCGGGGACACTGCTTAAGAGCGACGACGGCGGCCAACATTGGCATTCGCTCAACATCGCGGAACAGGCGCTCGAAAGCCGGGAGCAATAAGCGGTCAAATGAAACACTTCAATGTTGGCAAGACGATCCTTCGGTTCCGCGCGCCGATCGGGTTCTTACTGATGGCCATCACCCTGTTCATGATCTACGCGTCCTCGAAGGTGCAGGTCGGGACACGCTTCGTCGATTTCTTCCCGAGCTACCATCCTTACATCCAGCTCAATAGCAAGTACCAACGCTCCTTCGGTGGAGCGTTAACGCTCAACATCATGGTGCGGGTGAAGGACGGCGATATCTTCAATCCTGTGACGCTGCAGAAGATCCAGGACCTTACCCGCGCGATGGACTCGCTGCCGGGTGTCAATCACGAGGAAGTCTTCTCCCTCGCCTCTTTTCGCGTGACCTTCGTGCAGGCGCAGTCTGGCGCGCTGATCACAACGCCATATATGTTCCCCGACGTGCCCAAGACGGCGGCGGGTATCGGCGTCTTAAAGGGCAACGCGGTGGCGCATTGGGATGCGCTGCGGCAGTTGATAAGCGCGGATTACAAGAGCGCCATGATTACCGCTTCGTTCAACGACGAGGCCATCAACTACAAGGTTTTTTTCCAGCTAGTCCAGCAGATTATCGAGAAGAATCAGGATCAGAATAATCAAATCTTTGTCGCCGGCGAGCCGATGACGCGGGGATGGGGTTATCATTATCTGCCGCGACTGCTCTTGATCATCTTCATCTCGCTGACCGTAATCGTTTTGATCCACTACTACGGCATTCGCGGAATCGCTCGCTGGTGGGCGCCGTTGATGACCGGTGCCTGCTCGGCTTTGTGGGGTATGGGATTCACCGGGATCATCGGCTATCAACTCGACCCCGTGATGCTGGTCATCCCGTTTATTCTAACCGCCCGCGACGTCAGTCACGGTATTCAGTGGCAGCGCCGTTTTTATAGTGAGATCGAACGGTCGGGCGGGGACGTCAATGCGTCGGTTATCTCGACCACCAACCTGATGTTGCCGCCGGGCCTGGTTTCGATTCTGGCTGACATCTTCGGTATCATCTTCGTTTCCTTCAGCGGCATCCCGGTGCTGCATCATATAGCTCTGACCGGCGCAGTTTGGGTCGCGGCGAGCTTGCTGATGGTTTTCGTGTTTCAGCCGATCGTGATGAGCTACCTGCCCCCGCCCAAGACTGAGCTCAAGACCGAGGAGTTTCTCGCCGAAGGCTTCGAAGGTATGCTCGAACGAGCGATCGAGCGCTTCGTCGAATTCCCAATCAAACCGGGTCGGGCACGCACCCTGATCCTGTCCGGCGCCGCCGCCTTCATTATCTTCGGCCTGCTCTCGGGCCAGCGTGCGGAAATTGGCTATCGCACGATTGGCACGCCGCTCTATCGGAATACCGCGAAGGTCAACACGGATATCCAGGCGATCGCCAAAGATTTCCCCGTCGACGAGGCCTGGGTCGTGCTCGAAACGCCCTCGTTTCCCAGCGATCAATCGGCGCTTGCCCCGGATCCGCTGCGCGTCGCCGACGATCTCCGTTACTTCCTGCGCGAACGCGATCCGAACGTCATACAGGTCGTATCCTTCGCCTCCGACATCGAAAAGCCATTCAACCAGATGTTCCATTACGCACATCCGAAGTTCCAGCGCATTCCTGAGAGCACTATGCTGGCGGGCAACCTCTGGTACTTGTATCTGTCGGGAACGGCCCCGGGCGAGATGGAGCGCTATATTCCGAATACCGCGGCCGACGCTACCTGCGTCCGCGTCCTACTCCGCAACCATACCTACGATACCCTGAACAACCTCCTCGCTGAGATCGACGAGTTCCACAAGGCGGGGGTGGCTGCCGACCCGAGCGTGAGCAAGGTTAATGTAAGGGTGCTCGGCGGAATCGGAGGATTGTACGCTGCCGCCAATCAGGTTCTGAAGTACACTGATTTTTTCAACCTTACGCTGACTCTCATCGCGGTCGGAATTTGCTGCGCCTTTGAGTTCGGTTCGATCTGGGCGGGACTCCTGTTTATCGCGGCGAGCGTTCTCGGCAATTTCGGCGCCTTCATATATATGAACCTGCGCGGCCTCACCTTGACGATTGACACCATCCCGGTCGTTTCGCTCGGTATCGGTCTGGGCATCGACTACGGCATCTATACGGTCGCCGCGATCCGCGACGAGGTCATCAGAGGGAAAGAGGTCGAGGACGCGATCACAACGGCCATGAGAGGGACTGGAGGAGCCGTTCTCAATACCCTGTTCGTGATGATCGGCGGTCTCTCGATCTGGACCTTCTCACCCGTCGATTTCCACGTTCGTATGGCGCAGTTGCTGATCTTCCTCATGATCACCAACGCCATCACTGGCGTGGTCATTCTGCCCAGCTTCATATCGGCCTTTCGGCCGTGGTTCATCCGCCGCTATGTGCCGACAAATGGCGTATCGGCAGGGCACCAGCACGACGCGGCCGCGTCAACCGGAGGAGGAGGAGCCTGAGTTTCGCCGCACATACCAGGTGTGAGGTGTGGAGGGCGTGCTGCCGAAACTATGCTCACAAACCGAAGCGGTAAAAAATTATTCCGATCGTTTTCCTGATGCCAGGGCGGTAGTGAGCCGGTTTGAATCGAACTGACCCACTACCGCCAGGCCGTTGCCCGTCCCGGAGGCTAGGAGTAACGTTTCCGCCTGTGCTTTCTCGCGATATTCCTGATCGCTTTGCTGCTCACCTTCAGCATGAGCGTGCCGTCCGCGCCGGCGTGTTCGCAGATGCAGTGCTGGCGTCAGCGATCGTATTCGTTGTGGCGACGCACCCAGAACTGCGGGTTGGCCTGTCCGACCTCGTCGCGGCCTTTGGGTACCAGGTCCAGATACTGATAGGCGGCGTTCATCATGTCCAAGCCGCGCTCATAACATGAATAGGTATGGAATATCTCGCCGGACGAGTCTCGAAAAAAGACGCTGATTCCCGCTACCTCCGACATCGAAGCTTTCCGTTGGCGATAGTTGTGATGGATTTCGCCCCTCGCTACTTCTTCCGGCTTGAACGACACGTGATAGTCATAATTGAAATCGCTGTCGTATGAAGATAGCCACTTGAACGTCCATCCCATCGCCTTCCTATACGCGTCCAACTTGCGAAAGGGCGCATGAGAAATCGCCACCATAGTCACATCTCGATGATTCAGGTGAATGATGTTTCGTTCGACACTGTCTGCCCAAAAGGAACAATGGGGGCAGCCCTTTTCCCAGCTCGGGTCAAACATGAAGTGATAAACGATGAGCTGGCTTCTTCCGTCGAACAGTTCAGCTAGGGTCTGCTTGCCGGCGGGCCCTTCGAAAACATATTTCTTATCCACCGCTTCCCACGGCAGGTCGCGCCGCTGCTGGCTGAGCTGCTCACGCAAGCGCGTAAATTCCTTCTCTTTGATTAGCAACTCCCTGCGCGCTTCGATCCAATCCTTGCTGGATACGACCTGATGCTTCTCCATTGCGAAGCCTCCTCGCTGAAGTTTCCGACTCGCGGCGCATTCCGAATGCTACCCGTTGACGGGACCGCTTTTGTGTTCGCTCCCGTCAATTCGGGTACTGGAGAACGGAGCTATACGAGGACCGTGCCCGCCAGGTTTTCCATTTCACGCAATATGCTGTCGAGCTCGTGCGCAATCAAAAATATCACGACGCGATGGGCCCCCACCCGTTTCAATTTTCCTATCTCGTCGGCCGTACGCCATTGGCCTTCCACCCCGAAGACGCTGAAGTCGAGTTTGTCCGGGTCGCGTCCGTAATCCTTGGCCATAGCCTTGATACGCCTGACTCCATCCGCAAACTCCTCGACGCTTTTAACCACCGGGATCCAGCCATCGCCCCACTCCGCCACCCGCTTGAGCGCCCGCGGATTGTTGATGCTGCCGATGAGGATCGGCGGATGGGGCTTGCTCATCGGCTTGGGGAAGCAACGCACCGCGGGAAAATCCACATAGCGGCCGTGATACTCGGAATTGTGATCCCGCCACAGCACCTTCATCGCCGCGATGTAATCCTTGACCTGGCTCCACCGATGTTCGAAATCGCCCCCGAGGATAGTCGATTCCTCTGGGTTCCATCCGCCGCCGATGCCGAACAGGAACCGCCCGCCACAACCATCGTCGAGAGTAGCTACTTGCTTGGCAGTGAGAATCGGATTGTGCTCGGGGACCAGGAGGATGCCCGTCCCAAGCTTGATACGGCTGGTCGTCGCTCCCGCGCGAGCGAGCGCGATTAGCGGGTCCGGCAGTTGCCATACGTAGTCCGGCTCGCGCCCATCTTCCTTGGCGCCTGGATATTCCATACTTGAGGTGACCGGGACGATCGTGTGGTCACCTACCCAGTATGATTCGAAGCCGAGTTCTTCCGCCCGCTTGGCGATGATCGCGGGATCGGCCTTACTGTATGGAGTCACATGCATCAGTCCGATTTTCATTGGTGCCCCTCCCATTAATTGGATACCGCGTTGGCGCGCCGAGACTGGTCTAGATGCTGACAGTGCAAACTATGTCGATTCGTTCCCGCGCGGAGCGGATACCCACAGCCGCGATCGGTATTTCCGCCGACGTTAGGAGAAAGCGCCGCACTACGCAAGCCGTTATTTTCGCGCCAACCTTGGACGTCATTGCCCGCCGCCGTACTTACTTGGTATAAGCCGCGCACATAGGCTGCGCGGCGTTATCGGCCAGGACAACGACAGAGCGGTCCTCTCGCTTCCTTGTCATTCTGCTCGCTTCCTTGTCATTCTGAACGAAGTGAAGAATCCCGAGACCCGTGTGGGCCACTTAAGGAGATCTGACTATGCGCTTCGGTCTGACTACCGATTTTCGCAATCCGGCCGGCTCCAGCAAGAGTTCGGCCACGGTTTACGCCGAAACCATCGAACTTTTCACCTGGGCCGAAACGCTCGGCTTCGGCGCTGCCTATATCTTCGAACATCATTTCACCGATGACGACTATATGCCCTCGCCGATGGTTGCCGCGACTGCTATCGCCGCCCGTACGAAACACATGCGCGTCGGTCCGGATATCGCCATCCTGCCGCTCTACGATCCCGTCCGCGTTGCCGAGGACGGCGCGGTGCTCGATCTGATTTCCAACGGCCGCCTCGATTTTGGCGTCGGGCTCGGCTATCGGCCGCAGGAGTATGCCGGTTACGGGATCGATATCACTCGTAAGGGATCGCGCGCCAACGAGGCCCTCCAGATCATTCGCGCCCTATGGCAGGGCGAAACCGTCACCTTCCACGGCAAGCATTTCCATCTCGACGGCGCCCGGCTCTCGCCCCGTCCAGTCCAGCAGCCCAATCCTCCCATCTGGGTCGGCGGCTTCAGCAAAGGTGCTGCGCGCCGCGCCGCCCGCTATGGCGATGGCTACGTCGGCCCCTCCAACCGCGCGATTTACGAAATGTATCTTGCCGAGCTGCGCGCTGCGGGCAAGGATCCCGCGCGGGCGCGCGTGATGGGCGGCGACATGTGGCTAATCGTCGCCGACGATCCGGACCGTACTTTCGCGACCTACGCGCCCCACCTGCTCTACTGGTTCAATGCCTATTCGAAATGGTTCGAGGGCACCGACACGAGTCCGTGGCCGCATCTCGACAATGCCGAAGAGCTGCTCTCCAGGAGGCTCGTCAACGTGGTGACACCCGATGCCGCGATCAAACTAATCAAGGATCGCATCGCCGAAGTGCCGGTCGAGATGTACACCATGATGCTCACGCCACCGGGGATCGCGCTCAACGCCGTTCAGACGAGCCTCGAATTGTTCGCCAAAAAGGTCATGCCGCACTTCAAGTAAAATCGCGTGGCGCGGCGCAATTAGAACTTCCTGGATGGTGCGGCAAATCGCGCGCGACTGACTATCGCCGATCGATGAACACCCGCTCCTTCGCGATCCACATCGCGGAGTTCGCGAAATCTATAAACTTCGCCTCGTCTTCGACTGCGATCTCCATCGCGCGCCGCCCTTCCGGCGTGTTCCCGATCGTCGCCAGGTCCGCCCGGTCGAACCATGCTTCCGCGTGACCGAAGTACGGCGCGATTTTGGTGCCGCGGCTGGTCCGCAGTTGCTGCTCCAGCGGATCCTCGCAGCGATGGACTTGCAGGTAGCGCTTCAGCCGCATCCCGTTAGCAACTCCGCGGATCGTCGGACCGTGATTCGTGCGCCAGTAGAGTTGCGCCTGCTCCACGCTCATCTTCGTCGGATGCCGCAGGCAGAAAAAAAGTTTCACCAGCGCGCTGTGCTCCCGCGCAACCATCTCCTCCGGCGTCGGATTTACCTGCGGATGTTCATAGGCGAACCACAGCGGGGAATTCGGCAAATCGATGAATCGCGCTTCATCTTCGAGTAGCTCTTTGCCGGCAGCCTGTCCCGCCGCACTCCCGAAGCTCGCGGCGAGCGCTTCCCGACTCGTCCACCATAGCTCGGCGACGCCGTCATAAGGTGGCTCCATCTTTCCGCGTGCTCCCGCCAGTTGATCGTTCACCGAATCGTCGAGCGTGTGGACCTGCACATAGCGATGGATGTCCAGGGTCGTCGCGTGCCTGGCCACCAACGGTCCGTGGACCCTCCGCCAATATTGCTGAAATTCCGCGAGCTTCATTCCGGGCTTGCGCCGCAGCACAAAAACTAGGCGAATCATTTCTTTGTTCTCCTCGCGATTCCGCCGATCGCACTCTCTTAGCCCGGTTGCGATATCCAGCGCAACGAGTTACGTGTGAGCAAAACTCAACCGAGGTTCAACCTTATGGCGACACTTACCCTTCCGAAGGGCAAAACGGCAATCCTCATAATGGACTGCCAGAACGATATCGTTCACGAAAACGGCAAAATGGCGGCAATGAGCGGCGGCGCCATGGCCAGGTTGATCAAGGAGCGCAACGTACTCAGTACCATCGCGCGCCTCGCGGCCGCTGGTCGCAGCGCGAAGATTCCGATTATTCACGTGCGCCATGCCTATCGTCCCGACTACCTCGACGCGCCGCAAAATACCCCGATACTTGCGTCGATGAAGACCAACGAGATTCTGAAGGACGGCGCCTGGGGCGCGGAAATCCATCACGACCTCGCACCCCACCCTTCCGATGTTGTCATTACCAAGACTCGCGTCAGTTCCTTCTTTGCGAGCCCGCTCGAAGCGATTCTCTCCGCTCAAGGCATCACCCATCTGGTGCTTACCGGAATAGCCACTGATGGAGTCGTCGAGGGAACCGCGCGCGACGGCGTCGATCGCGGATACTATGTCGTCATTCCCGACGATTGCTGCGCGACGTTCTCCGAAGAAGGCCATCGCGCCGCGCTGGCCGGCGTGCTCGGGATGCTTACCACAGTTTCCAAGGCCGACGACGTCATCAAGGCTTTGCCCCAGGCCTGAGGGGGCCGCGACTCCGCGCTTCACCGATCCCATAATCGCGCGGGCCGCACGATAACCAAATTCGCGCCGGAGGTTGGTATGCGAATCAATAAATTACGAGCGACACTGAAGGCGGGCGACGTCGCCCTCGGCACCCTCGTGTGGGGCACGCACGGACGCGGCGTTATCTACACGCTGGCCGCCACCGGAATGGATTTCGTGATGATCTGCATGGAGCATTCCGACTACAGCCTCGAAACTGTCACCGCGATGGTCGCACATGCTCATGCCGCAGGGATTTCACCGATCGTGCGCATCCCCGATCTCCAATACGAATGGGTCACGCGGCTCCTCGACAGCGGTTGTCAGAGCCTGATCCTGCCGCACGCCCGCAGCGGCGCCGAAGTACGTCGGTTCATCGACTTGGCCAAGTATCATCCCGAGGGTCGCCGCGGGATGGCGATCTATCTTGGCGCCAGTACTAACTATGAAGACGTCGACCCGGCGGCAGCGATGGTACATGCCAACTCCAATACCCTGTTGGCCGTCCTGATCGAAACCAGGGAAGCCGTCGAGAACCTCGATCAAATGCTCGTGCCGGGAATCGACCTCGTTTTGGTCGGTCATCAGGACTTGGCCCAGAGTCTTGGAGTACCGGGGGATTACCGGCACCCGCAGGTGCGGGCCGCGACTGACAAAGTTCATCGATTGTGCAAGGAACGCGGCATCGCCAACGCCGCCGCAGTCAACCAGCCCGAGAATATGCAGTCGGCGATCGAAAGCGGTGCCCAATTCCTGCTCTATGGAACCGACCTGATACTGATGCGCCGCGAGGCCCAGCGCGCCACCGATGCGCTCGCCTCCTGCCGCACCAACAAGCCGCCACGTTAGGATTTTATACCGGGCGATATCAGGGGGGAGTTGTCAGGGAACGCAAAACTATTATTTCGCTGAAACCTCACAAGGTTTCAGACTTCCCGTTGGTATGATGCGGGCTTCGCCCTGCGAAAACCCTTTCATCGGCAGGTTGTTCGAGTGGTTGGCCAAGTCCTGCGGAAACCGCCGGTGATCGTCGGTTGGCCCCTTGCGTCATCCTGAGCGGCGGCTCCCCCCCTCCGTCATCCTGAGCGAAGGCTGCCGGAGTCGAAGGATCTCGCGCGGTCATCCGCGCGCCGCTTATCGCGCGATCGAGCAACGTGAGCGTGGCCCACCGCCGGCATGGAATGCCGCTCGCGCGGTCCTCCGCGCGTAATCTCGACCGTCTCTGCCGACAATCGAGCAACGCGAGCGTACGACCCAATGGGAAGCCTGAAACCTCGTTGAGGTTTCAGTTAAATATAGTTTTGCGTTCCTCGACCACTTGATTAAAGTTGCCTTTACTGGCGGGTCTATCGCCCTAGGAGACCATCATGGCTCGATGTGGATTTTCACTCGCGCCCATGTCCGGTATTCCCCATCCGGAGTTCCTGCAGCTCGCGCGCGAGGTCGAGGACGCCGGCTTCAGCGGCATCTTCATCCCCGAAGCCAACAACGACGCCCTGATGTGCTCCTACGCCGTCGCCGGCGTTACCAAGCGCATCGCGATCGGCACCTGGATCGTCAACATCTATCTGCGCGAACCCACCCTATGCGCCGCCGCCGCCGAAATGGTGCAGGACGCCGCCGTCGGCCGCTTCATCCTGGGCTTGGGTGTCAGCCATCGCCCGGCCCTGGAAGCTCGTGGAATCGAGATGGGCAACGCACGCGACCGCCTGCGCCGCGATACGGAGATTATCCACGCGACTCTAGGCGGCGAAACCGCGATGTTCGGGATGAAGTTCCGCCAACCAAAGCAGCCCATCCCCATCTACTATGCCGCCCTCGCCCTCGAAACCGCGCGCCTCGGCGGTGAACTCGCGGACGGCCTGATGCTCTACCTCTGTACGCCCGAGCGTATGCGCAAATCGATCGACGTCGCGCACGAGAGCGCCAAACAATACGGCCGCAAGCCTTCCGCCGTCGTCGCCACGGTCGGATTGCCGGTCTTTTTGCACAACGATCTCAAAGTCGCGTATGCGGCCGCGCAACGCGGGCTTTCCTTTTACGGTGCGCTGCCTTTCTACAATCGCTTGATCGCGCGCAGCGGCTTCGAATCCGCCGCCAATGCGATCATGGACGCGGCTAAACGTCGCGACGCCGCCGCGATGGCCGCCGCCGTTACCGAGCCGATGATCGACGCCCTCGCCTTGGTCGGTCCCGAATCGCGATGTTTCGAGCGTCTCGAACAGTATCGCAAGCACGGCGCCGAACTACCCATTATCGTGCCTAACGCCGTGAACGAGGATTACTCCGCCTCCGTCCGCCGCCTCCTGAAATCCTTCGCAAAACTGACCTAGCGCGGCGCGGCTTCCCGATTCATGCGAAAAGTTGTGCGAAGGGCAGGATGCCGGCGAAATACGAGGTCCTAAATCGAGTATAATCCTTCAAGGAGTTATGGCTCCGACAATCCGGGCGAGACAGCGAAACGCAAAAAAATCTTTTTTTACAAAACAAACCCATTTTTGCAAAATGCAAAATCGATGCTGGCGGCGGCGATGCCCCAGAAACACTTTGCTTTTTGGCGCATTCCGATTCTAAAGTGGAGAAAATAATTCAGCCCGGCTGACAAAGGAGACCCAAATGAAAGTCGGAATGACGCTCCAATTGACCAGTTTCGGCGACAAACCGGACCTCGAAACCTACCAGGACGAACTGTCCTTGATGGAGATGTCTGAGGGACTCGGCTTCGATTCGGTCTGGGCCCTCGACCATCACTTCACCGGCTACGTGATGTCGCCCGATCCGACTCAACTGTTGTCGTACGTCGCGGGCCGCACCAAGCGCTTGCAACTCGGCACCGCGGTCATCGTGTTGCCCTGGCATGACCCGGTCGAAATCGCGGAAAAGATCGCGTTGCTCGATGTCGTCTCGGGCGGCAGGACCATCTTTGGCTTCGGGCGCGGCGCTGCAACCGTCGAGTACAACGGCTTCCGCATCAACATGGAAGAGGCGCGCGACCGTTTCGTTGAAAGCGCGATCATCATCCGCAAGGGCCTGACCCAGCCGAGCTTTTCGTTCGATGGCAAGTACTACAAGATTCCGGAAATGCAGATCCGCCCGCGGCCGATTTCCCATCCGGAGAACCGCTTCTACGCGTCGAGCGTGAGTCCTGAATCAGCGGAGATCATGGCGAAGCTCGGCTTGGGCGTGTTGATCATCGCGCAACGCAGCTGGGAAGACACCGCGGCGGATTACGCGCGCTATCGCGATACCGCACTGGCGAACAACATCACGCCGCGGCCACCGATTGGGCTGCTCAACATACTGGTATCCGATGATGCGCGTGAGGCCGCCGAGCTGGGCAATCGTCATCTGGAAGTGATGTGGGACTCGATCGACAATCACTATCACTTCTCCGACGGTCATCTCAGGGGCGTCAAAGGCTATGAGTTTTATGCCAAGCTCGAGAAGACCTACAGTAAGTTGCAGGCGGACGCCGAGGCCAAGGTCAAAGCAATTGAGTTTTTCCGCAGCCTGCATGCTGCGGGAACCCCGGAACAAGTGCTCGAAAAATTGCGCTACATCCATCAGACGGTCGCGCTCGAACATGTCATTGGAACCTTTGCCTTCGGCGGATTGCCGTATCCGAAGCTCGAGCGCAGCTTCAAGCTCTTCGCCGAGAAGGTGTTGCCAGTACTGAAAAACGATCCCGCCTTTGCCTATCCGCAGGATCGGCTCGGTCGGGCGCACGCGGGAGCGAGCAAGTAGTAAAGGCAATATCAATCGTATCCGGGGTTGCGGCCCGCCGGCAACGGCGGGCCGCAACCATTTCTGAACCGGGATGATTAGTGGATATGTACTTCCCGCCTAACTTTAGCAACAACTCTTGAAGGTCGCGGCGCCGGAAGGTCCGGGATCAGGCTCCCAGCCCCACGAACGTGGACCCCATTCAGGAGTGAACACTTCCCCACGCTTCAACGTCAGCACCGGCATCACGGCTTGGCCGACTCGCAGACTGGCGCCAAGGACATCATGCACTGTCCAGTCACCTTCCTGGACGCGCAATAACGAAATATCCGCCTGCCGACCGGTTGCGAGGCTTCCCAGCCGATCGCCGAGTCCGATAGCCTTCGCCGGATTGGCGGTGCACATGGTAATCACTTGAGCCAGCGTAAATCCCAAGCCGATAAAGCGCGTCATCATTTCGGTCATGCTATGTACCGTGCGGATGCGTCCCGGCACGGTGAGATCGGTGCTGATACAATGTGGCAACAGGCCCTGGTCGATAATGCGGCGGCCGATTTCAAAACTGAAGTTCATCTGCCCGTGAGCGGTATCGAACCAGACGCCGGTTTTCTCCGCCTCCCACGCCTCCGGCACCAAGCGTCCATTGCCGTCCAGGACCCCGCCGGGGTTCGCAGTGAAGTAGTGGGTTAGTATGTCGCCTTCTTCCAACAGAGGGAGTAATCGCCTGATCACTGTCGGATCGTAACGCTTCTCGGTGTCGCCAATATGCACCATCAGCTTGATGCCACTTTCGCGAGCGGCGCGCCTGGCCAGGCGCGGCATCTCCATGCCCATTATCTCAAGGGCAGGCGACACCATCCGTGCCTTGATCCCGCGGATGAGATGCTTGTGTCGGTTGGCCACGCGCAAGGTCCTATCAAAATCAATGCTGCCCTCAGCGATGATATCGGGGATCGTCGCCAGGCCGGTCTGGCAGATATGCAGAAATGGAATAATCTCAGTATGACAATGCGGCAGAATATGCCGGGTGAACCCCTCGAAGGTGGCGCTACCCGAACTTCCCGCATCCACGATCGTGGTGACGCCCGCGTGTACACCCGCGATATCGGGATTCACCCCGAACCTCGTGAATCCTTCGAAAACGTGAGCGTGGAGATCGATCAGACCGGGGGTGACGATCAGACCATTCGCCTCGATGAGACGTTTCGCCTCTTCGGGCGGAATCACAGGCGCGATGCGGGCAATCATCCCCTGCTCGATCGCTATATCGTGAACGCCGCTCAGACCTTGCGATGGGTCGATCAGCGATCCGCCCTTCAGGATGAGATCATACATAGTATTTGCTCACTGGCCTTGAGGCTCGTGATTCGGTCTGTCTCAATTAGCGCATTGCAACTGCGGGATCGCTCAGCCGCGGCAGCCTGAACCATACCTCGTTGCAGGTCGCCATCTCATCCGCGTCAAGAGCCAGTTCGGTGGCAGGTGCCGATTCGCACAACTGCGCGGCTGAAGTTGCACCGACTATGGCCGAGGTGACATCGGGCTGAGCCAAGACCCAGGCTATAGCCACTTGAGTCAGCGATTTGTTGCGCTCCGAGAAATACTTTTGCAGATGTTCCACCGCCTCGAACTGAGCATCCTGCCAGTAGCGCTTGTGATAGATGGACTGAGTGCGTCCCGACAGAAAACCGAACCGGGTCTCGCTCGGTGCTTTCGCGCCGGCTTTGTATTTACCGGTCAGGAATCCACCCGCCAGGGGATTGTAAGCAATCACGCCGATACCGTTATGGTGGCACAACGGCAATAGCTCATTTTCGATCTCGCGGAATAGTATGTTGTAGCGGGGCTGTACGCAGTCCATGCGCGCAAGTTCATGCTTGTCGCTGATCGAGAGCGCCGTCGCGAGCAGCCAGGCCTTGAAGTTCGAGCAGCCGATATAGCGAACCTTACCCTGGTGCACGAGATCGTCGAACGCGCGCAGCGTCTCATCCAGCGGCGTGTCGGGATCGGGCGCATGCGCCTGATAAAGGTCGATGTAATCCGTTTGCAGGCGGCGCAGGCTGCCCTCGACGGCGTCGAAGATGTGCTTGCGCGAGAGCCCGCCATCGTTGGGACCCACGCCCATCGGCACCCAGCATTTGGTCGCGAGTACGGTCTTGTGGCGCCGGCCTTTCAGCCATTTGCCGACGATTGTTTCGGTATCCCCGACCGTTTCGAGCGTGCCGCCCATCGGATAGCCGTCGGCCGTGTCGAAGAAATCGATTCCGAGATCGCTTGCCGCGTTCATGATGGCAAAGCTGGTCGCTTCGTCGCACTGCTTGCCGAAGGTCATCGTGCCCAGGCAGATTTCCGCGACTTTGAGACCGGTTCGTCCCATTCGTTTAGTCTTCATAGCGAATCTTTGACCCCCGCATCGAGTGACTTAAGTATCCCTTATCAAATGACTCACATCCGCTACCATCGAAGCGGCGCTTTATTGCTATACACCAAGCAATTTGTCGTCTCGCTGGATTCGGCGTAGCGTGGCGTTCGCGGATTAACGAGGTTTGTGCGAAAGGGGATTGAGCTATGGCGTCTGGAGCCGATTTCTCGGGCCGGGTTAATGAAGCGTGGCTGGCGCAACACCGTGAGGAGATTCTTGAGCCAAAGCTGCCGATTGTCGATCCACATCATCACTTGTGGAGTCACCCTGGCAACATTTATCTCTTTCCCGAGTTGCTCGCCGATCTGTCGAGTGGCCACAACATCCGGGCCACGGTCTTCGAGGAGTGCGGTTCGATGTACCGAGCTGACGGACCGGAAGAGCTTCGTTCGCTGGGTGAGACCGAGTTCGTAACCGGGGTGGCGGCGATGAGTGCAAGTGGCGGGTTCGGACCACCGCACGCGTGCGCCGCGATGGTTGGGAACGTCAATCTGATGCTCGGATCGCGGGTCGAGCCGATTTTCGAGGCCCATCTCGCGGCCAGCGGGGGTCGCTTTCACGCAATCCGTTTTTCGACCGCGTGGGATGCCGATGAACGCGTGCACAAGACGGTACCGCGTCCGGAGATGCTCGCGGATGCGCGGTTCCGTGAGGGATTCCAATTCCTGCCCCGCTTCGGTCTCACTTTCGATGCCTGGGTTTACCATCCGCAGTTGGGCGAAGTCGCCGCGCTCGCCGCCGCTTTCCCGCAGACGCCGATCGTGCTGAACCATTTCGGCAGCCCGATCCTGGGCGGCCCCAATGCGGGACGCGCGACGGAGGTCTTTGCCGAATGGCGCGCGGGGATGTCGGCGCTGGCGCGTCACGACAATGTCCACGTGAAACTCGGGGCGCTTCCGGTTCGGCGGTCGGGACCTAAGACCGAGGGGGGCGCTGCGCCGCTCTCCTCGGAGGAGATCGCAGCGGCATGGCGCCCCTTCGTCGAGGTATGCGTCGAACAATTCGGCGCGCGCCGATGCATGTTCGAGAGTAATTTCCCGGTGCAAAAGCGCTGGTGCAGTTATGCCGTCTTCTGGAATGCCTGCAAGCGTCTCGCGGCCGGCGCCTCCGCTGACGAGAAGTCCGCGCTCTTCAGCGGAACCGCCGCCCGGGTATATCGCCTTCCCACGGGACTGGTCTGATCGCGCCGCGCTGCGCAAGTCAGAACGACGAACCGACGTTGGTTTTTTAAACGGCGTGCACGCGCGGACTACTGCGCCATGTAGCCGCCATCGACCGGCATCGGCAGCCCAGTGACGTAGGAAGCGCGATCGGAGCATAGCCAGGCTACCGCCTCGCCGACTTCTTCGGGTTGGCCGATGCGCTTCAAAGGCTCCGAGCGGGCGTAGCGCTCCTCCATATCGGGACGTTTCTCAAACGCGCTCATCAGCATCGGTGTGTAGATCGGCGCAGGGCAGACAGCGTTGATTCTGATGCCGTGCCGTCCGTATTCCAGCGCCGCGGCTTTCGCCAGGCCCGCGACACCATGCTTCGCCGCGGTATAGGCGGGGACTCGGATCGCGCCGGTCAGTCCCATGATCGACGAGGTGTTGACGATCGCGCCTGCGCTCTGCCTGAGCATCTGGGTGATCTCCGCCTTCATGCAAAGCCATACGCCGGTCAGGTTGATCGCGATCACGCGATTCCATTCCTCTTCGCTATATTCGTACGTGAGCCGCCCCGCTCCTCCGATTCCGGCATTGTTGAATGCGCAGTCGAGCCGCCCAAATTTTTCTACGGCCTTTGCCACGACCGCTTCGGTGTCCTGAGATTTGGCGACGTCAGTCCGGACGAAGATCGCGTCCACTCCAATATCCTTCACCATGCGCAAGGTCTCCTGCCCGCCAGCTTCCACTACGTCAGCGAGCACGAGGCGGGCGCCCTCACGAGCGAAGATTTTAGAGGTGGCGCGTCCGATACCGGATCCGGCGCCGGTGATAAGCGCGATCTTCCCGTCCAATATTCCTGCCATTTTTAGGGTTCCTCCGGGCTTTGGATTAACGTCCGACACCATACGCCGAAGTAGCCGGCTGAAGTAGCGCATCGCGGCGGCAAAAATTAGGATTCGCGACTTTTCACCGCAATCGAGGCCTTTACAGTCGCAGGTGTAGTTGCGGTCGCTGGCGGGTATGATGCAGCGGATGGAACGGTCCACCGATCACGAATTGCCCACCGGCGCGCGACACGTCCACCAGACGCTGGTGCCGGCCCTCGAAGCCGCGGATGCGATTGTTTACGCCTTGGTTGGCGTGGTGTTTTTTTTGGCGGCGATGGGGATGCTGGGGTACAGCCTGGTCGCCTTTCCGGCCAACCTGCGCGCAACCGGGTTCGCCTTGGCTGTCGTCACGTTGGTCAACGACTTGCTACTGGTGATGATCATCATGGAAGTGCTGCGGACCGTGCTTTCCTATCTGCAGGAGCGCGCGACGTCCTTGCAGCCGTTCCTGTTCATCGCGGCGATCTCAGCAACCCGGCGTATCCTGGCTATCGGCGCCCAGATGAGCGTAACGGGCGACACCCTCTCGCCAAACAAATTCCAGGAACTGATGATCGATCTGGGCGCCAACGCCGGCGCCATTCTGGCGATCGCTGTCGCGCTGTACCTGCTCGCTCGCCGCCCGACAGCCGAGTGAGAACTCAGGTCCTCAATTCGAAAAGCCAATAAATTGGCGCGAAAATCGCGTGATCGGACCGTGCCGGTTTGCGCTGACATTTGTAAGCATCGGTCTATCCTCGCTGGTGCTCGGTACGCTGGAATACCGGCAAAATATTCGCACGTTGGGGGAGCAATCCGGCAGCAGTATGCGTTCATTGGCCGTTGTGATGGCGGCGCTGATTTCGCGCCGCTCAGAATCGTGGCATTGGTTGCGATGATCTTCCGGCAATAGCCTTTGCCGATCGGGACTCGATGAAGTCCAACAAGAAAGGTGAGGCGAAATCCCTGATCGACGAGTTGTACGGTTGGCGACATGACTAGTTGACCGTATAACCGCGTCCCTGAAGGCAAGCCGCCATCGCGCGATTGTAGGAATTCCGAGCAGTGCTATTCGCGGCCTGGGCGTTGGCTTGCTGCTGACTGGAGTGCTGTCTTTTTTCGTCGACGCGGCGGAATCCTCCAGCGAGGCCGCCCATGGCGGCGCCGGCGGCCGCGCCCTTACCTGCGTTGCCCGTTATAGCACCGCCAACGGCGCCAAGCGCCGCACCACGAGCCGCCCCTTTGACAACATGGGGCTGCGATGTCTGATAGGGCTTGGTTTGGTCGGCACTCGCAGCGGCCGTCGAAGGTCTGCTGGGATCGAATCCGGTTTGCTTGACCGCCCAGGAATGGCACTCATAGCGATCCTTGTCCTGCAGCGCCTGACTCTGCCCCTTGGCAGGATAGATATAGAGGTCACCGCTCTGAGCGTTAGCTATTCCGGTCAGCACGAGGAGCGTGAAGTTAAACACGACCAGACGAAAGCTGATGCGATTTGAGCGCGAGAAATATTCATTTGCGGATTGCCGTTTCATAACCTACCTCATGTCAAATATGCGAACACCGCCGTTCCGGTGACATCCAGGTTGCGGGAATGGGCACTGGATTAAACGGGGTACTCTCAGCATCATCTTCCCAAAGATGAAACCAGACGAGCGATCGAAGCCTGAGAGACGGTGATGAGACCACGATCCGGCCGGTCCAAATCAAGCGTGACATATACTGCGAGCGTGACGAGACCAATGAGGCTCAATATTCCGACGAGTTCTATGGGCGAAGCGGTTTTGCGGCTGCCCTGCACTGACCCGTCCAGCATCGTCGTGACGATTGCGAACACAAAGAGAAGCAGCACCACGGTTCCCGGCACTCGATCCTCGGCAGCATTGAGGCGAGAGGCCGATGCGCTGGTCAAGGCGTTCAGAGTATTCGTGAGCGAGACCGCGATTGGGGTGCCGCCGGTGATGGCTTCTGACACCAGGTTCGTCATTTCTGACTGCAGGAGTTGATTGCGCTGGAGCGCATTTTCCCAACTAATCCGATCCATTCGCTGGCGCGCCATACTAAGATGAAGTTGAGCGTATTCCCGGACTACTTCTTGCAACTTTGTTCGAACGGGATCCTTGACCAGACTAGCGCAGGTGTAAAAATCGCCGATCGAGTTGCTGTCAGCAACGACCATTAATATTCGTCGCTCATGCCTGCTCAATGACATCGAGAAGGTGAACCCCAGCAGCAGGCTGAGCAGTGCAAGACACGCGCTTAATCTCGATGAAGCGAGATCGGGCTTTGCGTTTGGAGTTTCGGCTTGGGCCGCCCCATTTATCGCTCCGATCCACCTGCCGCCGCGCCACGCGATGAGCATCGCAAGAGCCATAACCGATGCCAGTGCCCATGCGTCGTATTGGGTCGCGATGTCATTCATGTCAGTGCTGGCTGAGTCCTCCGTGCCCGTTGGGACTTCATCAATCGAACATTTTGAGGTGCAATAGAAGCGCACCGTGCATATGGTTTCAAGGCAGCCGCTCCGTCTCCAATAGTTTTCGTATAGCCGCGCTCCTTACTGACGCTTATTCTTGGATTCTTTGGAAAAGCCGTCGCAGGTTCGTACATTTCCCCGGAGAACGATATTGCACCTTAGTACTATAGCTGACCCTGACCGTGCTGAACATAATGTCGATCAGTCAACAATGCGGTGTTGTTTCTCCATTTGCGATAAGCGGAGCGGAAAGGAGCAACCGATGAAACCTCGCTGATCGAAGCAAGTGGCTATACTCGCGCAATTGACCGATGCGCAAGGAGAGGAATTGCTTTGGAGCGCGTACTGCGCAAATTTGAGTCAGTCGGTAATTGGTTCTGCCGGGAGTTCATCGCGGCTTGGCCGGTATTTATTTTTTTTCTGGTCTGCTTCCTGCTCTTGCTTTCGATCATCAAGCTGGCGCTTGCAACCTTCTCCATTGAGGTAACGGCATTTTCCAAGGCCGTAGTCGGGGCGCTGTTTGCTGCCAAGGCGGTACTCATACTCGACGAGACGCCGCTCGCGCGCCACCTACAGCAATATCGCCGAATCTTAGCGGTCGCCGTTAAGACGTTTATTTACGGCGCCATCGCGCTGTTGCTTGGCTTCCTCGAACGACTTCTCGAGGCGCGCCATCGAGTGGATACTTTCGCCGCGGCGGCTCACTACGTAATTGCTCAGGCGAGTCTCTGTCGGTTACTCGCCTGGGCCCTGGGAATAAGTCTGGTGTTCGAATCTACTTCGCCCTGGGTGAGATCGACAAGTCCTTGGGCAAGGGCGCGCTTTGGACACTGTTTTGCGAGTCTCCCAAGTCTCAGAAGACTGCCGGCGGCTCAAGCGAGCACTCGAACATTACTGGAGGGAACGGGCGGAGTTGAAGCGTGGTCCGCGATCGGCTCAACGACCTGGTCGGACCGATCCCAAATTCGTTCGATCCAACTACGCGATCAGTGGTGGATCTGGCCGTTCAGCGCTTTGAGCATCTGCCGCACTTGTGGATCATCTGGATCAAGTTCATAGAGGCGTTGGGCATAGTTCAGCGCTTCGACCGATTTGCCAGCCCGATCGCAAAAGCTAACCAGTGCGGCGATTGAATCGCGGTCATAAGGGTGCACTGAGATATTGCGTTCGAGTATTTCAATCGCGGCGTTGGTCTGGCCGCTATCATTCAGGGCGACTGCATATACATATGAATATCTGGCGTTGCCGGGGTCTAGTCGCGTTGCGGTGGCAAAAAGATCCAAAGCGTTCTGGCCCTGTTGCCGGCGTACTTTTAATAGCCCGAGTGCGTATTGAAGAGATGCATCATTCGGTGAACGAACGATAGCCTCATCGAGGACCTGTTCACCTTCCGCATCCCGGCTCTGTGCGCGATAAAGGTCGGCGAGGTTGACCGCCGCGGGTCCAAAAGCGGGATCGAGTGACAACGCGGTTTTGAGTTGGTCTTCGGCTTGCTGAAGACGATTTTCCCGCGCATAGAGCAATCCCAGATTCATATGGGCTTCTGGTCGATCGGCGTTCAGTTCCTGAGCGGCGATGTACTCATCGGTGGCGCCGTCCATGGACTTCGCGACCTTGGCGGGCAGCGTGTCCCCGGGCCGACCGGCGAGCACCTCGGCAGTTTCTATCCGAACCGCGCGCACCGGATCGCTCAACAGCGGCGCGAGAGTTGCTGCGCCGACGGTGAGGTCGGACTTCGAAAGCGCCCGAGGGGTGGCACGTCTGATCAGCGGCGAAGCGTCCGTGATTGCGGCGCGAACGGCAGCATCGGCCGGAGAGGGCGCGAAGGTAGAGAGCATGGAAAGCGCCGTGGCGCGGGCGATTGCGGGCTGATCGCGATCGGCGAGGAGGCTGGTCAGCGATTGCCGGGCGCTCGGCGCCTGCTGGACCCCCGAGTCAAGCGCCTCAGCGAAATGCTGAAAGCCGACTGGTCTGCGCCCATCCCACTTGTCCGTCGCAGCCGATGCCCATTGGGCGGATTTATCTTTGTGGCAATTGGTGCACGCATTGGGTGTGCCGACCTTTACGGATAGGTCTGGTCGCGGAGGCCGTAGGCTGTGGTCGCGCCGCTCATCGACGACCATGTAAGTCCGGGTCGGCATATGACATTCGACGCATTGCGCGCCGGGTGATCCCATGGGGTGGAAGTGATGCTTCGGTGAATCGTACTTGGGAGCGAAATGGCATTGAAGACAGATATTATTACCGTCGGCTCGAAGCTTCAGGCTATGAGGTTCGTGGCAATCGCTGCAGGTCACGCCCGCGTGGAACATTTTGCTCTGAATGAACGATCCGTACTCATAAACTTCTCCCTTGATTTGTCCATCCGGGAAATAGAGATCTTGATCGAGCAGCGCAACGCGGTAGTCATCGTCCACGGCTTGGCCGTGCACGGAGTCCTCGTAAATCTCACTGCGGCGCGAATGACATCGCGCGCACATCTGGATTTCGCGCTCCGAGGTGCGCGCCACGCTGCGTTGGGGATTGCCGGTAGTGGCATTTATTGACCATCCGATTCCGTTGCGTTCGCTGAGTGCGATAGTTAGTCCGTGATCTCCATCGTACTTCTTCCAATCGTCCTGTTTCTTCGCCCACGAGAGATGATTCGATCCGGGGCCGTGGCATGCCTCACATGCTACGTCGACCTCGGCATAGGTAGTGGCATAGGTACGCGTCCTCAGTTCGTAGTTCTTGCGCAAGTTCGTCGAATGGCAGTCCGCACACATGTAATTCCAGGTTTGATCGATACCGGTCCAGTGCAATGGATTAGAAAATGAGATCCTCTGGCCTGGATAGAGAAAGAACCAACGCTGTCCCCCGCGCTCGCGCGGGCGGCTGTCCCATGCGATCCCGAGCGCCTGCAAGCGTCCGGCCGGCATAGCGATGAGATACTGCTGCAGCGGATATACGCCAAACGTGTACTTGATTTCGTAATCGCGAAGGGCGCCGTTGGGACCGTCAGTACGGACCATGAACTTCGAGTCTCGTCGAAAGAAGGTTGAAGTGATCCCATCGTTCACGAAGCTCGCGTTGTTAAAATTACCCAACACTGTGGAACTCGCGACCGATTGCATAGCCTGTTGATGATGCGAGCCGCGCCACAGGGTATTCTCGCGTTCGTGACAGGTCGCGCAGTCAGCAGATCCCACGAACTTCGCGCCGAGCATGGAAGACGGGTTCGACGCAATCACGGGATGAACGGACTCACGCCACGATCGCGCCCAAAATGCGACGGCGACGACTGTCAAGATCGCTAGCGGCAGCAGCCACATGAGGAATCGAACCTCACGATGAGATTTTCGTGCCGCACCAGACTGCTGCGCTGGCGGCTCGACGTCGCGGATATCAGCGACCCTAGCTCGTTTTCTTCTTGATTTTTTCTTCTTGCTCAATCTCCGACTCTTTTCGCCATACTTGATACCGCGTTGACGGCCCGCAGTGAGCGATCGAAATGCGAATCATCAATTGCATTACGACGACGTAGCGATCTTATGTGCGGGCAATGAACCGTCGATATCAGACCAACATCCCGTTGTTTTATTAAGTGAACGAGTGGTAATCTCCGTTAACGTCTCGCAGCAGTGAACTCTTGGGAGGCGGGATGGTCCCCATCGCGAACACTCCTGTCGGAAGTAGCAAGTCAAAAGACGACCCGGACTGCAATTCTCGCGCGGTGACACCGCCCGTGAGGGTCGCCGTAATTGAAGACGACGAGCGGTTGCGGCGAGCGTTGGTCTTCCAGCTCGATTGCGTGGGCTTTCAGGTCGTCGCACATAGCTCTGCGGAGGAATTTCTCAAGGTCCCTGATACAAGCGCCTTCGATTGTATCATCGTGGACAATTTCCTGCCGAGAATGAACGGATTACAGCTTCAGGCGGAACTACATCGCTCGGTTCCATTCGCATCCATCGTGTTCATCAGCGGTCACGGCGATCTGTCGCTCGGAATGCATGCGATGAGGAACGGTGCGGTGGATTTTCTTGAAAAACCGCTCGACGAAGAAGCTTTGGTGAACTCGATAATTCGTGGCGCCGATCTAACGCGTAATCGGCGTGCCGAGCAAGCCCAACGGCTCGAGGTCGAAAGGCGCTTGGGAGCGCTCACGCCCCGCGAACGCGAAGTCTTCGCCCTAATCACGACGGGTCTGTTGAACAAACAGGTGGGAGCCGAGTTGGGAACTACAGAGCGGACGGTCAAGGCGCATCGCGAGCGCGTAATGAGCAAAATGAAGGCCGACTCGCTCGCGGATCTCGTCCGCATGTCCGGAATCCTCCAGCTTCGTTCCGCGTGGGTGCGAACCGAGCACAGCGGATAGAAGACGAGGGCCATACGATTACACCAATGTCGCATACAGCCGGCCATGCGTTCCGGATCAAAGCGTGTGCGTTTTCCGACCCGGGCCCAGGTCTGACAGTATAGCTCCCCCAACCCAGGGAAGCATAATCTCAGTCATCTGGCGCCCTTCGTCGCGCCGGTTTGTCTCTTTTGTTGAAGGGGCAGCGTGAAGGTGAACGTGGTGCCCCGATCGGGATTCGGCGTTGCCCAGATCTTGCCGCCGTGATTCTCAACTATCGATCGGGTCACAAGGAGACCCAATCCCATCCCAGTGCTCTTGGTCGTAACGAATGGCTCGAACAGCCGGTTCGCGACCAAAGGGTCAATGCCAGCGCCGCTATCGCGCACGCTAATACCGGCCCATCCGGGTTTCTCCCGGGCGATTTTGATCAGAATCTCGCGCAGTTCAGAGTTGCTCTCGGTGATCGCGTCAAGGCCATTCATAAGTAGATTCAGCATGCATTGCTGCAGCTGAATGCGATCGCCGCGTACGCGTTTGACCGCGGGTGAAACTTCGATGAGCAGTCGAATTTTTCGCAACGCTGCCTCACTGGCAGCCAGGCTCACAACTTCGTCGGCCAACGCGCCAATGCTGATCGCTGTTTTATGTTCGGAATTAGCCTTGAACATGAAGCGGACGCGCCGAATGATTTCAGCCGCCCGTTTGGTGTCTTCAATCGCATTGTTGACCGCAGCCAGGGCCATCGCGGGCTCCGGATTGTTCCGCCCGAGCAAGCGCGCCAGACCTCCCAGGTTACTCAGGATTGCACCCAGAGGCTGGTTGATCTCATGTGCAAGCGAAGCGACAAGTTCGCTCATCATGTTTCGGCGCGACGCAATCCGGAGTTGAGCGCTAGTTGCTCGCCGGTCCGCTTCTGCCTGCTTGCGTTCAATCGCGCTGCCAAAGAGGCGGGCTGCCAAGCTGAGTTGTTCGAGAAGTTTCGGTGGCCATTCCCGAGCCGC
>Ga0187860_1000140_pt1 | contig 71415 bp, 62 predicted proteins | sample June2016WEW_10_4_FD_132981 | JGI IMG/M metagenome (GOLD analysis project Ga0187860, IMG submission 132981) | Peatland microbial communities from SPRUCE experiment site at the Marcell Experimental Forest, Minnesota, USA - June2016WEW_10_40 | ecosystem: Environmental > Terrestrial > Soil >...
AAACAGTGCGCCGACCAATTAACCCAGTACCTTTCCAGAAATCGCCTGAAAGCACGCCGAACGATTCGGGTCGCGGTGCCATCACGCCGCTATCCCCCGTTCGCCGTCCCAGTCATTCGCATCAGTATCGCGCCTCGGGAGCGGCGAGCCCTAGCCCTTGGGGGTGCCAAAGTAGCCTAGCCGGGCACCGGGCGGCGGAGGAAGCACCCGGTCACTTCGCTTGGAATGACAGCGTGGGAATGCGCGGGCGGGCCCCGACAGGATCGGGACGCGAGGAACGCGTTTGAAACCCGCCCCTACAGGACCCAATCCAACAGCTAAAGAGGCCCGCCTTCCCGATACAAACCATCGGGACGCACACACCGCGAAAGGCGGCCGCTACGAAAACCACAGTGCTACGCGACGGGGAGGAGGACGTTGACCAGTTCGGCGGCGAAGGATTCGAGTTCGGCGGTGCGCTCGGGAGTGGCGGGGACTTTGTCCTTCTTGCGCACGAACCAGTGACCGTCGGACTGGATGATGCGGGCGCTGAGGTGTCCGTCGATGAGATACGAAGGCTCGCCGTAGAGGGCGAAGGCGTTCTTGCCGGCCGGAGCGAGCAGGGCGCCGCAGTTCCCTTTTCGGATGCCGACGTAGTTTTCGTACATCGGGAAGGCGACGACCTCGAACCCACGGTGGCGCAGGTCGGCGAGGAAGCCGACTTGTTGGGGCGTCAGTTCCATGGGTAGAGGATAGCAGGGGCAGGTGAAGAGTGGCTAGTGAGGAGTGATTCGTGGCTAGCGCCAAAAGAAGACAGATCCCTCGCTGCGCTCGGGATGACAGCGGGGTGAATGGGCGGCGGGATGGCGATCCGATCCTCGCCATCCCGCAAGGACGCCCGGGACGCAACCAGCGCGGATTGTCGGGCGCGGTGGTAGAATCGCGGCGCTTTTCCAGTATGCTTTCACGGGGGGATTAATCGATGCGAAAACTTTGGCTCGCCGCGCTGCTGCTGACGCCCGCACTGGCCGCGGCGCAACAGCCACCGGATTTTTCGAAGGTCGAAATCAAGGTCACGAAGGTTTCGGGAGATGTTTACCTGCTGCAAGGCGCGGGCGGAAACATCGCGGCGTCGGTGGGCGATGACGGGATCGTCATGGTGGACACCGAGTACGCGCCGCTCGCCGGGAAAATTCAAGCGGCGCTCAAGAGCATCGCGGGAAACGACAAGCCGGTGCGGTTCGTGATCAACACGCACTACCATAGCGACCACAGCGACGGGAACGCGGCGTTCGGCGCGGCCGGCGCGACGATTATCGCGAACGAGAACCTGCGCAAGCGGCTGGAGAACGGCAGCGGCATCGGCAGCGGCCCCGGAGGATCGATACACGCCCAGCAGGCGGCGCAGCCGAAAGCCGCGCTGCCGATCATCACGTTTGACGACCACATCACGCTTTACGCGAACGGCGAGGAGATTCGCGTGATGCATTTTCCGGCGGCGCACACGGATGGGGATTCGTTCGTGTTCTTCGCAAAGAGCAAAGTGGTGCACATGGGCGACGTGTTCGTCCGCTACGGACTTCCCTTCGTCGACGTGAACGCGGGCGGAAGCGTGCAGGGCATGATCGCCGCGTGCGAGAAAGCCGCCGCGGAATTTCCGCCGGACGTGAAGATCATTCCCGGCCACGGAGCGCTGGCGACCATGGACGACCTGCGCGCGTACACGCAGATGCTGAAGGATACGGCGGCGGCGGTGCAGAAGGCGCTGGCCGAGCACAAAACCCTGGCTCAGATGAAGGAAGAGAAGATCCTCGCGCCGTGGCAGAAGTACGCGGGCGGCTTCGTCAGCACGGACGCATTCACGGAGATCATCTACAACTCGCTGACAGCGGCCAAGGGAGGTTCGTGAGGCCGCACAGCCGCCTAACGCCACCTGGTGGCACTTAATTAAAGTTCGGACTGACCTCGAAAACGAGGACCCAGTCGGGGTTCCCATCGTTGTTGGCCGGCTTCGGCGGAGTGAACTGCATCGAGCTGGAATTTTGCAAAGGAGAGCCGGAGACGAGGGAGAACGTGCCGTTGCTGGGGTCGTACCACGCGGCGCTGACCGGCTTGCTGAAATTCGCCAAGTTGACCGTGAGAGTGCTCCCCGCGACATCGTAGATGACGGCCACGGACCCGTCCGCGATCCAAGCCGTGGTCGCGTAGGTAGCGATGGGCAGATCGAGGTTGCCTGCGTTGTAGGTTCCATAACCCGAAGTGACGATCTGATGAGTCTGGTCCGGCACGAGATTCCACCACGAGATGGAATCGAACAGCTTCGTCCAGTACGCCATTTCGAGCGCGCCAGGCGAGTCGAGAAAGTTCTGCCAGTTGGAGGGGAACGTCCAGGTGTAATGATTCCCGTAGAGCTGGCCGATTCCGCCGCTCGTCATCGTCCAGTATTCCTGTTCGCGGATGACGAAAGCTCCCGCGAGGCCGGGCAAGGCGCCCGTATTGTTTTCGAACTCGTAGTTGGCCTCGGTGAGGAAAACCGGAAGCGTCGGGGAGCTGTTGTACGTCGCCAGAACTTCGTCGTACGTCTCGAAGTAGGTGTAGGACGCATCGAGGGTGAGGACGGAAGCCAGAGTCGCATCCTGACTGGAGTAGCTTGCGTTGAAGTTCAACTCGATCGTCTGCAAATGATTTGAGTCGGCGGACGCGATTCCAGCCATCACCTGGAAGACAAGATTGTTGTCGTTCGCGTTGGTGCTCCAATCCTGGAAGTCGTTGCCGCTCTGCCACACGATGTTCGGGGAGCTCTTGTAGCGGTTGCCCAGGAAGGCACCGTAATTGAAGGCCTTCGTCGCGCCGTTGTTTTCGAGCGTAACCAGCCAGCCGCCCGTGTCGATCGGATCGAGAAAAACAGTCAGACCGTGCGCTGCCGCGAGGCTGACAAGCGAATCCAGCCGCGCGAAATAAGCCGAATTCGGCGTGGACAAGTCATAGGTTAGCGGAGACGAGCCGGCCGTGAACGGGGCGACAGCATCGAAGGTTGTGCCGGCGGCGTTTCCGCCGGTGTAGGTGTTGCACAAAACCTGCACAAGGATTGCGTTGAAGCCGCGGGCCTGCCGGTCGGCCATGTACGTAGTCATATCCGACGTGTCGAGATTCACCAGGAGCGAATGCGGAGAATCGCCGAGGACCAGCACGGGAGTGTTGTTCTGGTCGACGAGGTAGCGCTTGTTGGCGCTTTGCTTGAGCGGATAGATGATCCCTCCACCCCCGCCGCCATTGCCGCCGGAGCTTGAACTACTACCACTGTCCCCGCCGCACGCTATCGCGAGCAGCGTGAGGGCGGACGCAACCGCGACTGCAAGCCAGCGACGCCACTCGCTGCGCGCTGGACCGGTGTTCGTGCGCCCCGCGAAGGACCCGGTGTGTTTTTCACTCGATCTCAAGGGGATGATCGCCGCCAGGGCGCTAACGCAATACTCGGATGTCCAGCAAAATGAACTGGTTGTAGCCTTTGACAGGAATCACGGGGATTTTCGCATGCTATGCGACGAGAGTCCAGAGGACCAGAGCGTCCTCCTTTGCCCTGTTTGAGGGTCCATTCCGCGGGAGCTTCAGCGCGGCGTGTCGGGCGCCCGGCCCCTGCGGCCTATGGTGCGATGATACGGTCATTCATTCGGAGGAGTCGATCGCAGGAGACATCGAGCCACATCGATTTTGTGAAATCTCGCGGTCCCAACGGAACCGCAATGCGCCTCGAGATATTTCACGACCGGGTTATCCGAAAACGCGATGGCAGTCTGCTGAAAGGCCACATCAATCTCGTTATACTTGCCCTCGGAAATTTCACTCGCCACGAGAGCTGTCGGATCGGCATTCCAATTGATCTCTATGGGCTTGTATACGGCGTCGCGAAGCTCAAACTTCAGGTAGAGCCCGGTTATATCGACCGGAAAACGAGATCCGGAGGCCCCACCCGCATAGTACTGAATCAGGATCTGGCCACCGTCCGGTACCCCGACCACCAGTCGCCGTTTTTCGGGCAGGCTCACAAGGTAGTTGGCAGCGCTCCTCCAGTCTTCCTTTTGCTCGTGCCGCGGATACCCGAAAGCGGAAACGGCAATTCCAGCGAGAACCAAAAGTGCGATCGCCGCAAATGCTCTTCGGAGCTTCCCAGTCTGAAAGGCGATTGGAGCGGCCAGCAGAATTGGCAGCATGACGGAGGAACCTATGAAAACCCGGTTGAGATACACAGAAGTCCCGAGGCGGCTCGCCAAGAAGACCAGAAAGACAGGCGCGATCGAGTAAGCGGCCAAGGCCAGCGTTTTGCGGCGGTCATCGCTTTGTGCGGCCAGCAGCCCGCCGAGAATGCTGAGACCCAGGACCAGTAAACCCGCCAATAACCACGTCTCATGGCCAAAGAGACGGAAAACGTGAAAGCGCCGCGGCACGGCCGTCTGAAGCGACGCTGTATCCAGACCCAAGAGGATGCAAAGAGTGTCGAAGGGATCCCGCAGGCCAGGCCGGGGCACCCAGTAACCCGCACGAATCGCGTGCACCTGCTCGCGAAGGACTGGAATCCACGGCGCATACAGTACGAGGACTGCAGAAGCGGCGAGGACCATATCTGCTGCGCGTCGCGGGAGGGACCGCGGCGAAGGATATAGCACCCAGATGAGCGCGAGGCCGGGCAGATAAAAGAAAGCCATATTGTGCATGTACAAACTGGCGGTAATGAACAAAACCAAGAATGAAAAGGAGAGCGGCGTGCGGTTCTCGAGAAACAACAGCAGGCAGTAAACCGCTCCGAGCAAAAACAAGGCGAGCATGCTATAAGATCTCGCTTCCTGAGCGTACCAAATCTGAAAAAACGACCCAGCGCAAGCGGCCATCGCGAGCACCTCGGCGGTCCTATCCGCCAGGATCTTGCGCGAGATGAGATAGACAAGAGGGATGGCAAGCGTCGCGCAGACGGCCGAAAGTCCTCGCCAGGACAAGACAGAAGTTCCAAAACACTTGATCCAATAGTGCGCGACCACGTAGTAGAGCGGCGGGGCCGTATCCGTCCGCAGGAAGCGAACGATGTCTCGAGGCGAAAACCTCGATATCAAGAGCGTAGCGCCTTCGTCAGTCCACAAGTCTTGCGAGTTCAGGCCGTACCAGCGCAAGATGACCGCGAGGCCCGCGGCAAGACCGATAAGCAGAACGTAGGGAAGATTTTGGTGGTCACGGAAGCCCGTCCGGCCGGACTCCGCATTGTGGGGAAGTACAGAAGCGGCTTCGGACGCCCGTTTCACACGCAGCGATCGAAACGACATCCGACAGCAATCATTTGGTTAAGCCGCAGATGAGGAGAGCGAGCCGGATTCGAGACGGCGCAGGACGGTGCGCACAGCCGCGGCAAGCTCCTCGTTGCTGACGTGGCTCTTGCGGAACTGGAGCCGGATTCGGAACGCACCGTCCTCGGCCTCGTAATCGAAGACGAAGGGTTGAGGCCGCGGCGCGGCTTCGGTTTCCTCCTTGCGCGCGCGGCGGGCTTCGTCGCGGGTGAGCCCACCCTGGACGATGCGATGCACCATCTCGTGCATCTTCTTCTCGGCAGGCTGCCGAGCGACCTGAAGCAGAAGCGATTTCGAGACAATTCCGTTTTCCACGCAGGCGCGGCGGACTTCATCCGGGATCACGCGCAGGGACATCGTTTCAGTGACGGACGAGCGGGAGCGGCCGATTTTCTTCGCGATGTCGTCGTGCGTGTAGTCGAACTGGTCGGCGAGGCGCTGCAAGCCGTCCGCTTCCTCAAACGGCGTGAGGTCCTTGCGCTGGAGATTTTCGATCAGCGCGATTTCTAGGGTTTCGGCGTCGTCCGCAATTTTCTCGATGCAGGGGAGCTCATGCAGTCCGGCCGCCATCGAAGCGTGGTAACGGCGCTCGCCAGAGATGATGTAGTACGTATCCTCGCGCGGGACGAATCGGACCAGCAGCGGCTCGAGAACACCCTTTTCGCGAATCGAATCCGCAAGCTCCCGGATCTCGCCGATATTCTTGCGCGGCTGCTCGGGATTGGGCCGGATCTTGTCGATCGGGATCATCCGCCCGACGGACGCGCCGCTAAAGCTGGTCAGCGTTTCGACGTAATGCGCGTCATGCCGCATCTTGAGAGTGACGGGTAACCCGATCCTCTTCGACACGTTGTAATACCTCCTGGGCAAGCTTCTTGTATTCTTCGGCGCCGGAAGATTTCGGCGCGTAGGTGAACACGGTTTCCTTGTAGGCCGGGCTTTCCTCGAGGCGGACGTTCTTGCTGATGCGCGTCTTGAAGAGCGCGCTGCCGAAAACAGCGCGAATTTGCTCGTAGGTGTCGCGCGAGATCGTCGTGCGCTTGTCGAAGAGCGTGATGACCACGCCGAGGACCTTCAAATCCGGATTGGGACGCGAGCGGATGCGCCCGTAGGTCTCGAGCAGATCATCCGTGCCCTCGATGGCGAAGTAGGCAGCCTGGATGGGCACGAGCAGGTGTGTGGAGGCGACGAGCGCGTTGACCGTGAGAATGCCGAGGGCCGGGGGCGTGTCCATCACGATGAAATCGAAGTCTTTCAGGATGGGAGCGAGCGCGTCCTTCAGCTTGAAGGGCGCGTCAAACTGCCCGGCAAGCTGCTGCTCGAGACGCGCGAGGGCCAGCCGCGCCGGGGCGACAAACAGGTTCGGATCCTTGGTCGGGCGAATGACCTTGGCCAGCTCGGTCGCACGATCACTGAAGACGTCGAACATCGTCGTCTGAATTTCGCCAGGGTTGAAAAAGGCGATCGTGGAATTGGACTGCGGATCGAGGTCAATCAGGAGTGTCTTTTTCTTCTTCAGCGCGAGCGCGGCGGCAAGATTGATGGATGTAGTGGTCTTTCCAACGCCGCCCTTTTGATTGGCAACCGACAGGACGCAGGCCAAACCCTTACACCTCAGACCCGCATGGCGCCCCCAGGACTATATGTGGAACCTGGAAGTCCTCGGCCCACTACGAGTAGGTTCAATGTAACTATCTTGCCAGATTAAACGCAAGAGAAATCTGACAATCCGCTCGACGGCCGGCAGTTGGGCGGGGCGTGCGGAGAGCCCGTCTTGGCCAAGCCATACACGCCTGCTACACTCCGCCGTGCGCGTGCTTCGCACAAGGAGAGTGAATGGCGAGCGCCGGAGAAGTGCCGGGAGAATCCCCTCGGGCACGAGTGACCGCGGTCGCCCCGATTTGGCACACGGTGGTTTTCGTGGTCGTGCTGGTGGGGGTCTCCGCGCTACAGAGCGAGCCAAGATTCACAGCCAACGCCGCGCAAGTTCCGAGCCGGATACCGATTTATCTCTTCACGATCTGCTACGAGTTCTTTCTGCTCGGATACGTCTGGCTTCTCGGGTTGAGGCGCTACAAAACGAGCCTGCGGGAATTGATCGGCGGACGATGGGAGCGCTGGGCGGACTTCTGGCGGGACATCGGCGTGGCGTTTGTGTTCTGGCTCGTGGTCCTCGTGGTTGTGGCGTCCCTTTCGTATCTGCTGCGATTCAAAGGGTCGGAGTCGGCGAAGTTCCTGACGCCGCAGACAATGCCCGAGATGGCCGTGTGGGTTTTCCTGGCGGCCAGCGCGGGCTTTTGCGAAGAGCTGCTCTTCCGCGGATACCTGCAACGGCAATTCCTGGCCATGACACAAAGCAACGCGGCCGCCGTAGCGCTGCAGGCAATCGTCTTTGGCGTGGGGCACCTGTACCAGGGCGGCAAGGCAGTGATCGTGATTTCGGCGTACGGGGCGCTCTTCGGTGGTCTGGCCGTGATGCGAAAGAGCCTGCGGCCGGGGATGCTGCAACATGCCACACAGGACGGAGTGTACGGCATCGCGGAACATCTGCTCACGAAGTACAAATACCTTCAGATGCTGAAGCTGTAGGGGGATGCGCGGTCACAACGGCCGGGCGCTCGTGGCTACATTTTGTAGCGGCCGAGATCCTCGTCGTTCAGGTTCTCCAGCCACTTGCGCAGCTCGTCGCTCGAACTCTTGTCGGAAATCCCGCCGGCCATTTTCGAACTCTTCAGCACCTGTTCCTCGACGTAGATCGGGCAATCGAGGCGCAGGGCGAGTGCGAGGGCGTCGCTCGGGCGCGAATCCAGCGAAATGATCTGGCCGTCTCGTTCCATCCAGATGAGGGCGTAGAAGGTGTCATCCTTTAGATCACAGACAACGACGCGCTGCACGTGGACGTTGAGGCCGGTGAGGACGTTCTTCAACAGGTCGTGGGTCATCGGGCGGGGCGTCTGGACCTTTTCGATTTCGAGCGCGATAGCGTTCGCTTCGTAAACGCCGACCCAGATCGGCAAAACGCCGCTGCCCTGGGTTTCCTTCAGAACGACCACCGGCATGTTGGTCATGGGGTCCATCATCAATCCCCTGATCTTGACCTCGAGTTCCATGGTGGCCTCCGGTTTGACTGCGCTTGCGACTAAGAAAGCCCTTCGCCAATCAAGCTGTTTGGCGCCGCGCGCGTGACCCGCACCTGCACGTATTGTCCTAGAAGATTCTCGCGGGGCGAAGTGAAATTTACGATGCGGTTGCTCGTGGAGCGTCCGGCCCATTGGTTGCGCGCCGCGTGCCGCGAATCGACGAGGATTTCAAAGGTGGCGCCGACCAGCTTTTCATTACGCTCGAGCTGGATCTGCCGCTGGCGATCCTGCAAAATCGCGAGCCGCCGTGTCTTTTCCTCCTCGAGGACGGCATCCGCCATCGCGGCCGCCGTTGTGTTCGGGCGAGGAGAGTACTTGAACGCGAAGACGCCGTCGTAGCCGACGGCATCCAGCAGCGTGATGCTTTCCTCGAAATCCGCCGCGGTCTCGCCGGGGAATCCCACGATGACGTCCGTGGTCACGCTGAACGGGCGGCGCGCGCCGCGAATCCACGAAATCTTTTCGAGGTATTCGTCGCGGGTATAGGTGCGGCGCATAGCCCGCAGGATGCGAGTTGATCCGGACTGCACGGGCAGATGGATATGTTCGCAAAGTTCCGGAGTGGCGTCGATGGCCTCGACGATCCCCCGGTGAAAATTGTTGGGATGCGAAGTGGTGAATCGCACGCGGCGGATGCCTTCGACCGCGGCGACCGCGCGCAGCAGCGCGACGAAGTCCAGGCCACGCGGCGAGGGATCGCGATAGGAGTTCACCGTCTGTCCGAGCAACTGGATTTCGGTGTAGCCGGCATCGGCGAGGCGGCGAGCCTCTGAAAGGATCAAGTCGCTCGCGCGGCTGCGCTCCGGCCCGCGGGTGCGCGGGACCACGCAGTAGGAACACGCGTAGTCGCAGCCCTCGATGATCGTGAGATACGCGCGGAGGGGGTTGTCGCGTCGGGTGATTTCCGTCTCGAAGGTTTCGTCCGTATCGAGATCGAGCCCCATCACGCGCCGACCGCCCGCTTCCAGCTCGGCCATAAGTTCGGGAAGCTTGCGATAGCTCGCCGAACCACAGACGAGGCTCACCCAGGGCGCACGCTCGAAGATTTCCTCGCCCTCCTGCTGTGCCAGGCAGCCGAGGACGCCGATCACCTTCTGCGTGGCCGCGTAGCGGAATTCGCCAAGACGCGAAAAAACCTTCTGAGCGGCCTTTTCGCGGATGCTGCACGTGTTGTAGAGGACAAGATCGGCCTGCGCGAGATTTTCGGCGGCGCGATACCCGCGCTCAAGCAGCACTCCGGCAACTTTCTCCGAGTCGTGGACGTTCATCTGGCAGCCGAACGTCTCGATGTAGAAACTCTTGCGGATCGCCGCGCCGGAGGAGAGATTCTTCGGGCGGGAATGGCCCTCAGAATGACGGCGATCGACACGCGGTGCGGAGTACAAAGGGGGGGCGGCCGCTCCCACGAGCGATTCAATCCCGATATCGAACGCTTTGCTCATGGCAGATTGCAGTTTAGCACAAGGCGTCTTCGACGATGAGGGAGCCGGATCGTCTACCGTTTTGGATGCTGGATGAAGAACGACCACATGAGATCCGTGGCGCGGACGTTGTTGCCGCTGAGCGGGTGGCCGGGCCACATGTGGCGGCCGCCCTGGATGGCGTAGAGAGCGACGCCGGTGCCATTGGCGCAGCCGGAGTAGATCGTGGTGTGAACTTCGGGAGTTTCCGCACGCTGGGGCGCGGAGGTACAACCGTCTGCCTTCACCCAGAACGCGACCGCATCCATCACCGGCGTGTCGTTCCGGTGTCCGGCGAGCTGATACGGCGTGCTGCCGCCGTTGAACGGGACAAGCCGGTCGGCTGTGCCGTGAAAAATGATCACGGACACCGGGTTCGAAGGACGGCATTCGAGGTTCTGCGCGCCTTCGACGGGCGCAATGGCGGCAATCTTGTCGGCGAGCTCGCAAGCCAGCCGGTAGGACATCATCGCGCCGTTCGAAATTCCAGTGACGTAGACGCGCCTGGGGTCGACGGAGTAGTCGCGCCCGAGCGTGTCGATCAGGGCGCGGATGAAAGCGACGTCGTCCACTTGGTTCTTCAGCGCGTAACCGCAGCAGTTGCCGGAATTCCAGGTTGGGACGCGACTCAGGCGTCCCGTGCCGCTGGGATAGGCGACGAGGAAATTTTCCTTGTCGGCCAGCTCGCTCATGCCGGACATCCGCTCCGCGCCTTCGGGGCTCTGCATGGCGCCGTGCAACACGAGGACCAGGGGAATCTTGCGCGTGGCGTCGTACGTCGCCGGGACATGCAGCAGGTACGTGCCCGTCCGGCCGTCGATTGTGAGCGAGGCGAATTTCGTGCGCTCCGCGGTGCGGCTCGCAGGCGCGATCCAGAGCGCGGCTAGAAGCAGCACTCCGGCAACACACAGCGCCGCGATTCGTTTCGAGCGAGTGTTCATCGCATCACCTACGTTCGATAAAACGCGCAAATCGGCGAATGGTTGCGGAAAGTCCTGTGCGCTCAACGCTCGCCGACGCTAAGCGATGCGCCGTCCTGCGAAGACGCGCACTGGCGAGCCATCCGCGATGAATGCAGAGTCGGGCGCGCGGCGCAAGACAGGGCCGAGTTCCGCGCCATAGTCCGCTGCGCCGTCGCCTTCGAAGCCTGCCGCCGCGCTGGTCCACACACGCCACGGCACGTGGGACACGTGGTATTCCACGCAGCCGCCGCCTCGCTGCGCCGAATAGCCCCAGTAATGTTCGGTGATGAACTGCTCGACGCTGCCTTCCGCCGCATAGGCCGGCGTACCGGAGGCCTGCGCGTGCAGGCCACACCATCCGCGCTTGAGCCGCCATTGATATTCAGCGGTGACGCCCGCGCCATTCGTGCGGACGGTGTGGCGCATCAAATGGCGCACGTAGTTTTCTCCATACGCGAGCCTCGCAAGCAGGGCCACGGCGAATCGTGGCACAATCTCGCGAATGAAGACGACGCCTCGCCGCTCCTCGTCGCCTTCGCGATGCTTCACGTAGAAGCGCAGGTTCACCTCATCGAAATTCGTGTGGAACGGCAGCGGCACGTATCCGAAAAGTTTCGTGCCCACAAAACGGAAACCGACGAGGCTGACGTACACCCTGCCCGCGAAGGCGTCCAGTTCGGTGCCCGGCGGAACGTATTTCGCGAGAAGGATGGGATCCACTTCGTAGTTCAACATCACCAGATCACGCCATTCGGCGGAGAGAAAGACGCGCTCGTTTGGCATGGACTGTAATTCGTTTTCCACTTCACACTTCCGTTCGCGGCGATCGGACAACCCAATCGCAGTATAGCGCGGCCTCGCTTCGCGGGCGCCCAGCCGTGCCATGCAACGTTGCGCACGCGAACAGGTCCCGGATTTTTCGCGCATTTCGTGTGTCCATTCAGGCAGCACGAATACGATCTCGTGCGTCTGACATGTTTGAATCTGGATGGCGTTGTGCTACGGTAGATTCGCCTGGCGAAAGAGAATTCTTTCTGAGGGAGGAAATCATTTCTGGCCTGGCGCTGCTTATTCTTGCCAGCCCGCTCACGCTTCTCGAACAGACGAGCGGACTTGCTCGCGTTATTCTCGGAATTCTCCTGATCCTTTCGGTTTTCTCCTGGGCGTTGATTCTTCAGAAGTGGTATCAGCTCGGCGGAATCGACCGCAAGACGACGCGGTTCCTCCAGATGTTCCGCGCGGGCGGCGGGCTGCCCAATCCGAAGGCGCTGCGGGCGGGTTCCGGCGGAACGCCGCTGATCGCCGTCTATGACGCGGGCTATGCGGAGCTATCGTCGCAACTCGCGGGCGGAAATCCTCACGGCGGAAAAGTGAAAAATGCGAACGCCATCGGCGTTGAGATGCACGTCGCCGCGGGCGATGAGGTGCGGCGGCTCGAGCGCGGAATGTCCACGCTCGCGACGATCGCCTCGGTTTCGCCGTTCATCGGGCTGTTCGGCACGGTGTGGGGCGTGATGGACGCATTCACGGGTCTTGGCGACGCGGGCTCGGCCAGTCTCCGCGCTGTTGCTCCGGGCATCGCCGAGGCGCTGATTACCACAGCCGCCGGCCTCGCCGCCGCAATCCCCGCGCTGATCGCCTACAACCACTACCTCCAAGGCATCCGCTCGGTCGCTTCGCGAATGGACGGCTTCGCCTCGGAGTTCGTCGCCAAGGTCGAGACGCTTTACGCCAGCAATTCATAGAGCGCCCATGCCGCAATTCCAACACGAGACCGGCACTTCGCTTTCCGAAATCAACATGGTGCCGTTCATCGACGTGGTGCTCGTCCTTCTGATCATTTTCATGATCACGGCGCCGATCCTACAATCGGGCATCGATGTGGACGTTCCGAAAACGAAGACGGTGAAGGAACTCACCGAAGTCCGCATGGTGATTACCATCGACCGCGGCCAGCGAGTCTATTTGAACGACAAGCCGATCAATATCCACAATCTCGGGCAGCAGGTCGTCGCCCAATCTCACGATCCGAAAATGCAGGCCGTGTACGTCCGGTGCGACGAAACCGTGCCGTTCGGGAGCTGGGCCACGGTGGTTGACGCCTTGCGCGAGGCCGGCATCCAAAACATCAGCGTGGTAACGCAGCCGCTCAGCGAGCGGCCCCAAACACAGTAAAAAGGCAGCAGGAAGGCGCTCCGAGATGTCAACGATCGCCGTGAACCGTATGGACGACACACTGTCGCGCTTCCTTTGGGCGTCGCTCATCCTGCACGGCGTGCTGGCGGTTGTGGCGGGCGTTTCAACCTATATGTCGCACAGCGGAGAAAACTGGGGCGGCCCGGGCGGCTCGGTCACGGTCGGTATCGTCGGCAGCGTTCCCGCGATTCCGCTTCCCCGCCCTGATGTCGAGTCGCCCAGCCGCGTCGTTGACGAATCGAAGGGGCTGTTCAAGTCCGAACCGAAAGCAACGCCAAAGCCGGAGCCTGACGCCACGCCGATCCCGAAGTTCGAGAAGAACAAGCCGCCGAAGTACATCACGCGGCCGTCGAAAGTACTCGAGAATCCCACGCCGCCTCCGACGAACGCCGTCCCGTATGGCGGAGGCGGCACTCCGACGATCCCGGTCACGTCCTTCGCCATGGGCGCGGGCACGACACAGGCGGGGCTCAGCTTCAACGGAGTGGGCGGGGGCGATTTCGGTTCGCGCTTCTCCTGGTACGTCGAAGCGGTGCAGCGGCGGGTCAGCACCAATTGGCTGCAATCGACGGTGGACCCGAGTGTGGCGTACGCGCCGCGCGTGATCGCCACCTTCACGATTCTGCGCGACGGCACGATTACAAACATCCAGATCACGCAGTCGAGCAACAACTATTCCGTGGACAACTCGGCTATCCGCGCGATCCGGGCTTCGAGCCCGCTCGATCGCTTGCCGGCGGCGTATTCCGGCTCGAATGTCAACGTGGAGTTCTGGTTCGATTTTCATCGCTGACGAACTTATGGGCAATCAAAGGCGCTTATTCATGAAACGCACAATGGCTTCCCTCTTGGCGGTTGCGATCGTGTTTGCATTCGCAATACTTTCCGCGCCGTTTTCCACGCCCGCGCAAGATTGGTTCAAGACGGGCACCGGCCTCGGCGTCACCAAAGCCCGCCTCGCGGTTCCGGACACCCCGGCGCGCTCGGCGGCCGCGCAGCCGCTGGCCAAGACATTTCACGACGTGCTCTGGGCCGATCTCGACTATTCAGGCATCCTCGATCTGGTCAGCCCCAGCTTCTATCCCACGCAGGTGCCGAGCCAGCCGAGCGAACTGAAAGCGCCGGATTGGGTGGCCGCTCCGGCGAACGCCTACATGGTTGCGTACGGTAACCTGGCCGTGGATGGCTCAGGCCTGGCGTTCTCGGGCTATCTTTCGGACGTTCACAATCCCGCGGCGCCCCTCGCGCTCCAGAAAGTCTACCGGGGCGCGGTGACGGACGCGGATGCGCGCCACCTCGCACACCAATTCGCGGACGATATCGTGGCGGTCCTCAGCGGCGGTCAGCCGGGAATCGCCGAAACGCAGATCGCTTACGTCAGCGAGCGCGGCGGCAACAAGGAAATCTGGGTGATGGACTACGACGGCGCGAGCCAGCACGAGATCACGCATCTCAAGACGATTTCGCTCACGCCGCGATGGTCGCCCGATGCGACGCGCGTCGCGTTCACGTGCTACGTTCCCTTTCGCGGCGTCACCTCCGCGCAAATCTGCATCTACTCGACGGCATCGAATCGCCTGATTGCGTTTCCGCACTTTCGCGGGACGAACGGCGCTCCCGCCTGGTCTCCCGATGGATCGGAGATCGCCTTCATGGGCAGCCTGAACGGCAATCCCGCGATCTACGTCTCTCAGGCGGATGGCGCGCGAGTTCGGCAAATTACGTTTGGCGCAGGCGCGGCCACATCTCCCGCGTGGAATCCGAAGACGGGCAAGCAGATGGTCTTTGTGAGCGACCGCGGCGGCGATCCGGCTCTCTATCTCTCGGATTCCGACGGCTCGAACACCCAGAAGATCGACCTGCCGGACATGGGTTACGTCATCGATCCGGCGTGGTCACCGAATGGACAATTGCTCGCATTTAGCTGGCGACGCCCGAGCGGCAATTACGATATCTACGTGATGGACATCGTGGGCCATCAGCTCGTCGAACTCACGAAGGACGAGGCCCGCAACGAGCGGCCGAGCTGGGCGCCGGATGGCCGCCATCTGGTGTTTGAATCGACGCGCACCGGCACGCGCCAGATATGGTCGATGCTGGCCGACGGCAGCCAGCCGCATCAGTTGACTTTCGACGGACAGAACGAGTCGCCCAACTGGTCGCCGCGATAGCAACCCAGCCGGCCGAGGAATCGGTGTGGCCTCCCGGCGGTCACTTTAAGATGTACCTCGCGCACCACGCGGGGCGAATGTTTGGATGCAGATGCACGCGGTTTAATTTTCGGTGCCCTGGTCGATCTGTGGCAGTGTATTCCGGCGTTTCCGCAAGCCCTCGCGCAAACGCCCAAGGGAGGCACTCTATGCAGCACCTTACTCTTCGGAAGTTTGCAATGTTGTTGAGCCTTTTTGCTCTTGTGGCCGCCGTCGGCGGCTGCAAGAAACAGGTGGCAGCGAAGCCCCCCGCAGCGGCCCCGGCGCCGCCGCCGGAGAAGCCGACGGTAACGCTCAACGCGTCGCCGACCTCGGTTACGGCCGGGCAGACGGTGACGCTTTCCTGGTCATCAACCAACGCCACGGACCTCGATATCGAACCGGGCGTCGGCAAGGTGGCGCCGCAGGGTGCGACGCCCGTGAATCCCACCCAGACCACCACCTACACGATTACAGCCACCGGATCGGGAGGCAGCGCCACGGCCAGCGCCCGCGTCGAAGTGAGTGCTTCCGCCGCAGCCACAACCGCTCCGCCGACGGCGCAGCCGAATCTAAGCGACCTTTTCGCACAGAACGTCAAGGACGCATACTTCGATCTCGACAAAGCTGAACTGCGGTCTGATGCCCGCGATGTTCTCACGAAAGATGCGGAATTCCTGCGGTCGTATCCGCAGGTGCACGTCTCGATCGAAGGTCATTGCGACGAACGGGGCTCGACCGAGTACAACCTCGCGCTGGGACAAAGTCGCGCCGAGGCGGCGAAGAACTATCTCATCTCGCTCGGCATTTCCGCCGACCGGATGGAAACCGTGAGCTGGGGCAAGGAGCGTCCGGTTTGCACCGAGCACAGCGAAGAGTGCTGGCAGCAGAACCGCCGGGCCCATTTCGTGCTGGCTCACTAGAAACCAACCTTCAACCGCGGGCGGCGGGTCCGGGATTCCGTGACGGGCCTACCGCTTGCGCATTCCGTCAGGCAAAACGATGCCCCTTGGGATCAGGCCCGGTCACATTCTCGAAGGAGGAAGTCTCTTGCGTAAACGATCGGTGGTGCTTGCATTCGTGGCAATGTTCTTCGGCGCGCTCGGCGGGGCGATTCTCGCTCCCCAGCCTGCGGGCGCCGTCTCAAAGGAGATGATCGAGCTACAGCAGCAGGTCGCGCAGTTGCTCCAGGGGCAGCAGGATCTGCGCACGGCCGTGGACACCAACAGCGCCACGCTGAAGACGCTCGTTCAGCAGTCGCTCGATTCCGTCGGCAAGCTCAACGGCGAGATGGGCTCTTTGCAAAAGACGGTGCAGGAGGTGCAGGCGAATACCGGCGCCCGCCTTGACACGATGACCCAGCAGACGCAGGGTCTCTCCGACAATTTGCAGGACGTCCAGGCACGCGTCGGAAAGCTCTCGCAGCAGTTGACCGACATGCAGAACCTGCTGCAAAGCATCGACGCGAAGGTTTCGGGCGGCGCGCCCGGCGCCGGTGCCCCCGGTGGCGCTAATCCGGGCAGTCCGGGTGCAATGAATCCTTCCAGCGCCCCGCCAGCGGCGATGCCTTCCATCTCCGCGGACACGCTGTATCAGAATGCGCTGCGCGATTACACCAGCGGCAACTACGCCCTGGCGCGCCAGGAATTCTCCGATTACATCAAGAATTTCCCGTCGAACGATCTCGCGTCGAACTCCCAGTTTTATCTCGGAGAAATCGCCTATGCCCAAAACGATTTCACGAACGCCATCGCGGCTTATGAGGACGTGCTCACGAACTATCCGAAGAGCTTCAAGCTGGCGGCTTCCCTGCTGAAGAAAGGCCTGGCCGAACTCGAACTTGGCCAGAAAGCCTCCGGCATCCGTGATCTCCGCGCCGTCGTCACCCGCTATCCCGGCTCCGACGAGGCCAAGCGAGCCCAGGCCAAGCTCCACGAGATCGGCGCCACGCCCTCCCGTCCGACAAGCCGCTAGTGCATGTTCACGCGCGGAGGTAATCCGGCTGCCAGTCGCGAATCAGCTTCTTGATTACCTTGCGGTCCGTCAGTTTTTCGTCCAGCACCTTCCGCGCCAGATCAGGCAGTTCCGCGTCGCTCGCGAAGCGCAGCGAAACCAATTGGCCCACGGAGAATTCCGGGATGCGCGTACGGAGATCTGCCGGCAGCACCTGCTGCAACCGCAACTGCATCTCGAGCCGAATGACGCGATCCTGCACCGTGAGCGCAGAGATTCGCGCAGTGAACGCGAGCAGGAGCAGCGCGATCGCCACCAGCAGTGAAACCACCGTGCCGAAGGTGTGCTGGTGAATCACGCGTTCGATCGACCACACGATATTAAGCACCAAAATCGGGATCACGATGAAATGAAACGCGGGAACCGTCTTCGCGTGATTCTCGAAATTCTGTGTCTTGGTTGCCATATCGCCTCTTCGCCGTAAGGATTTCGAAGCCCTTGCTTTGGACACTTTCCCGGATTCTAACAGACTCGCCGGACTCTGGTATTTGGCCGCAGCCGCCGGCCTTGACTCTCAACTCTCAATTGTTGACTCTCGACTTTCTGCTATACTCCTGCCCATGTCGGTCAACAAAGTCATCCTCGTCGGGCGACTCGGGCGCGATCCCGAAACCCGCTATACGTCCGGCGGCCAGGCCGTCGCGAACTTCACTCTCGCGACGGACGAAACCTTCAAGGACCGCTCCGGCGAGCGCCAGAAGCGCACGGAATGGCACCGCATCGTCCTGTGGGGCAAGCTTGCGGAGATCGCACAGCAGTACCTGAAGAAAGGGATGCTCGTCTATATCGAAGGACGCATCCAGACCCGCCAGTGGGAAGACAAGCGCGACGGCCAGAAACGCACGACCACCGAGATTGTCGCCAACGTGATGCGCATGCTCACTTCGCGCGCGGAAGGCATGGCTGCTGGCGCGGCTGCGGGTGGCGGCGCCGCCGCGGCGAGCCCGGGCCGCTCGGCCGACGCTGACTTCGAATCCAGTCCTGCGCTCGACGAAGCAGGTCCGGCCGGTCCCGAAATCTCCGACGAAGACATCCCGTTTTAGCCCGACGGCGTTTCCGTACGCCGGAACCCAGACTACCGCCCGGCGGCCTTCGCCTGTAGTTCCGCGCGCACGATCCGCGCGCCCTCGACCATCGCCTTCATCTTCGCGAACGCGGCGTCTCGCGAGAGATACTTCATGCCGCAATCCGGGGCCAAAATGATTTTTTCCGCATCCACAAACGGCAAGGCGCGCCGGATGCGTCCGGCGACGACCTCGGGCGTTTCGGCGTGGTTGTTCGACAAGTCGAGCACGCCCAAAATAATCGTTTTGCCGCGCAGCTTCTCGAGAACCGAACAATCGAGCGAAGATTGCGCCGTCTCGATCGAGATTTGCTGAACTTTTGCCTCCGCGAGTTCAGGAAGAAATGAATATCCCGTCGGGCGCTCGTGGACGATCGCGGCGTAACCGAAGCAGAGATGCACCGCCGTTGTTCCCGTGACGCCGTCGAGCGCGCGGTTCAATGCCATCACGGCGTGGTGCCGCGCTTTCTCCGGGCGCGCCTGCATGTACGGCTCGTCGACCTGCACCACATTCGCGCCCGCAGCGAAAAGATCCTTGATCTCTTCATTTACTGCCGCGGCGTAATCGATCAGCATTTCCTCTTCGCTCTTGTAGTAGTCGTTCTGCGCCTGCTGCGCCATGGTGAACGGGCCGGGAACCGTCATCTTGATCGGCCGGTCGGTGTTCTTGCGCAGAAATTCGACGTCGCGAACCTCCACCGCGTGCTTGCGCCGGATTTTGCCCGCGATCCGCGGCACGATGTTGGGATGGCCGGTGCGGTCCAGTCCCTTTCCCGGATTCTCGATGTCGATCCCTTCGAGCGCGGTTGCGAAGCGGTTCGAATAGCTCTCGCGGCGCATCTCGCCGTCGGTAATGATGTCGATGCCCGCGCGCTCCTGGTCGCGGATGGCGAGCAGCGTTGCATCATCCTGCGCCTGTTCGAGCCATTCGGGCGCCACCCGCCACAGTTCCTTCAGCCGCACGCGCGGCGGCAGCCGGCTGCCAAGCTTCTGGCGGTCGATCAGCCAGTCTGGTTGGGGGTATGAACCGACGAGTGACGCCGGAAGCAACGGCAATGTGAGTGCCATAGGTCTCCTCGCGCGTCGTTTATATGCTGTTTGAAGGAATTTGCCAAGCCAGGCTTCGGCGGCGGTCTGATTTGAGCAACTCGCGGCGCTGAACAGCGCTACTAACTTTACGGTTTCGTGGCGTTGCCGTTGGGCGGCTGCGTGGGCGTGGCGCCGATGGCTTCGACCAAATCGTCGTCGAGCGCCGGAAGCGTGGGGAGCACCTGGGCGGCAATCGAACGGTTTTGGATCAGGACGTCCGTCTTCATCTTGCCGTCGCGGAATTCGAGCGCGCGCTTCGCGTACTGTGCGATGTCCGGCTCGTGGGTTACGATGACGACGGTGAGGCCATGCTCGTCATTGAGCTTCTGAAAAATGTCCATGATCTCGACGCTCGTCCGGCTGTCGAGGTTCCCCGTGGGCTCGTCCGCGAGCAGGAGCGAAGGGCTGTTCACCAGGGCGCGCGCGATCGCCACGCGCTGCTGCTGCCCTCCGGAAAGCTGCGACGGAAAATGCCCGGCGCGATCCGCCAGCCCGACGCGATTCAGCGCGTCTTGCGCCCGGCGCTCGCGCTCCTCGATGGGTACGCCGGAATAGATGGTGGGCAGCTCTACATTTTCGAGCGCTGATGTTCGCGACAGCAGATTAAATTGCTGGAAAACGAATCCGATCTTTCCGCTGCGGATCTTCGCAAGCTCTCTCTTGGTCAGGCCAGACACGTCCTTGCCGTCGAGAAAATACCGGCCGCGCGTCGGCCGGTCCAGACAGCCGATAATGTTCATCAGCGTGGACTTGCCGGACCCCGAAGCGCCCATCACTGCAACAAACTCGCCGGGATAGATCTCGAGCGACACGCCGCGGAGCGCCTGCACCTGCACTTCGCCAAGATCGTAGGTCTTGTAGACGCCTTCCAGCCGGATCGTGGGGATGTTTCCGGCCGGGCCGGTGGCGACGGAATTGGAAGAAGATTGTGCTATCGAGTGATCATCCATGGGATTGGCCGGGCGCGTGCTTTCCTGACGTGGCGGCGCTCAAGGCATTTGCACGCGACGCGCCGGCGCTCAGTGCGTGGCCTGACGTTCGGCGGCGTCTTTTGCGCGCTGCTCGTCGATGCGCCGCATGAAGTCGTCAAACTTTACTTGCTGATCGGGCGTCAAGATCGCCCGGATATGAGCCCGGCCATCCTGCCGGATCTGTTCTCGCTGCGCATCGAGCGGCGAATACAGCGTGTTCCACTTCGCGCGCGTGTCGTCGATGATGGCGACGAGCTGTTTCTGCTGATCCGGCGTCAGTTGCAGTTCGTGCGTGCACTGCGCGATCACTTCGTCGCGGGTGGGCCGCGTGTTCACCGGGGCCGGCTGCCCGCCCCACACGCGCTCGCCCCACAAGTGATTGCCGAATCCCCCGAGCAACAGGCCCAGCAGGAAAACAAGGAAAAAGAGAGCAGCCGCTTCGCGTCGCGCCTTAGTACTTTGCATGGCTTGTGTCCGCTACCATCATCAGAGTTTCGTCCCCGCTTGCCGGCAGTGTTCTCGCCGGATCGGGGGAGAACAGATCCCGAACAATAGGACGCGCCGACGCCAGATCTGGTTGCGGATGCTTCTGCCAGCGGGCATCGTAGGTGACAAGCACGGCGAGCGCCAGCGTCGCCGTCAGCGCAAACCTCCAGCCCAGCCAAACGAACGGCTGCCAGAATCCGGCACGCTCGGAAGTGCGCTGCTCCTCAGCCGCGCGTATTCGCGCCATCACCAGACGACCGAAACCCGGCCCGGGATCTTCCGCCGCTCCGGCCGTCCGCAGCAACCGCACGCTCGCTCCGGCCGTTTCCAGCGCCTCGCGGCACATGCCGCACTCTGCAAGGTGCTCCGCTACGAGCGTCGCATCCGCGCCGGATAGATCACCGCCGAGATAGTCCTCGAGCAGCGCCTCGTACTGATGACATGCTGAATATCCTGGCTTCGTGTCCGTTGCCATGGCTCCTATGCCTTCCTTTCTGCATGCCGGATAACGCCCGGTTTCCTTCGGGACGCCATCCTGCGCCGGTAGACATCCATAATTCGGCCGCGCGCACGGAACAGTCGCACTTTTACCGTATTCACGTTAAGGTTGAGAATCTCCGCCAATTCCTGCACCGAAAATCCCTCGACTTCCTTCAACAACAGCAACTGCCGGTCCTGCTCCGGAAGCGTATCGAGCATCTGTTCCAGTAGTTCCCTGGTTTCGGCCCGGTCGCTTGGGCCCTCCGGCGGCCGTTCCGCCGAGACAATTCCGTCCAGGCGCGAAACCTGCTCTTCCGAGAGGTCCGCTTCGTACACCAGCGGCCGTACCTTCTTCTTCCGCAGGTAATCCCAGCACTCGTTAACCGCGATCTTGTACAGCCAGGTCGAAAATGCAGCGCGCTGGTCGAATCGCTTGATCCCGAGATAGGCCTTCAAAAAGACCTGCTGCGCAACGTCCTCGACATCCTCCGGGCGGCGCAAAATACCGCCTACAAGCGCAAAAACCCGCTGTTGATGACGGCCTACGAGATCCTCGAACGCCGACTCAATCCCATTTTGGGATAGGCGTACTAGTTCCCGGTCCTCTTCTTGCCGTCCCGCCCGACTCAGCGGAATGGTAACAGCCGGGGCACTAGCCGCCATACTCTTTGGGACGTTTGCCATTCGTCTTCGGTTACGCCTAAAAAACGGCCGCCTTCAGTTCAGTTTGGTCTTGCGGGCGTCATAGTTCATGTATACAATACCCGCCATGATAATCGGAGAACGCCTTCGTTTGTTACGTGAAACAAAGAAACTTTCCCAGGGCGACATCGAAAAGCGCACTGGCTTGCTTCGCTGCTACATCTCGCGCGTCGAGAACGGCCACACCGTTCCGGCGATCGAGACGCTGGAAAAGCTGGCACGAGCCATGGAAGTCCCGCTCTACCAGCTCTTCTACGACGGCGAAGAGCCACCCGAGCTGCCGAACCTTCCCAAGAGGAAGAGTGCGGACGACATCGCCTGGGGGAGCACCGGGAAAGACGCGCGTTATCTGGGCCGCTTCCGCCGGCTCCTCGGACGCATCGAGGAACCGGATCGGCGCTTGTTGCTCTACATGGCCCAGAAAATGGCCAACCGCTAACCGCGGCGCCATTTTCCAGGACGCTCATCGCTGCGCTGTTGGTGTCTACCCACAGGGCCCGCTTTTCCCCCACGGTTGCACGACCACAGTGCCTATTCCCACTCGATAGTGCTCGGTGGCTTCGAGCTGATATCGTACACGACCCGGTTCACCCCGGGCACCTCGTTTACGATGCGCACGGAGATTCTCTCGAGGACGTCGACGGGCAGCCGCGCCCAGTCAGCCGTCATCGCGTCTTGCGACTCAACGACGCGCACGGCGATAGTGTGTCCGTACGTCCGGCCGTCGCCCATCACACCCACGCTCTGCACCGGCAATAGCACCGCGAAAGCCTGCCACGTTTTCTCGTAGAGCCCCGCTCGGCGAATCTCTTCGACCACGACCGCGTCCGCCCCGCGCAGCGTTTCGAGCTTTTCCGGCGTAACGTCTCCGAGAAGCCGCACGGCCAGGCCCGGACCCGGAAAGGGCTGCTTCACCAGGATTTCCTCCGGTAAACCCAATTCCCTTCCGATTTGCCGTACTTCATCCTTGAACAGATCGCGCAGGGGCTCGATCAACCCGAACGGCATGTCCGCCGGCAGACCGCCCACGTTGTGATGGGACTTGATCACCGCCGAAGGGCCCTTCACCGAAACCGACTCGATCACGTCCGGATAGAGCGTGCCCTGCACCAGAAACTTCACGGGCAGGCCCCGATTCGCGCCGGCAACGAGCTTCCGTTCCTCCTCCGCGAACACGGCGATGAATTCGTTGCCGATGATTTTCCGCTTCCGCTCGGGATCGGTGACGCCTTTCAGTTTGCCGAGGAATCGTTCCGATGCATCGACGCCGATCACGTTCAGACCGAGCCGCTCCCGCAGCATCTCCAGCGTGTCGTGAAATTCGTTTCGCCGCAGCAGACCCGTATCGACGAACACGTTCGTCAGGCGGTCGCCGATCGCGCGATGCACGAGCACCGCCGCCACCGTCGAATCCACGCCTCCGCTCAACCCGCAGATCGCGCGGGCGCCCTCCGCTTGCTTGCAGATGGCTTCGACCGTCTCGGCAATGAATCCGGCGCGGTTCCAATTCTTCTTGGCACCGCAAACGGCGAAGACGAAGTTTTGCAGGATTTCCGTTCCGCGGTCCGTGTGGTTCACTTCGGGGTGAAACTCGACGCCGAAAAACTTCTTCTCGGGATTCTCGACTGCCGCGACTGCGTTGTCGGTCATTCCGGTGACATGGAACCCGGCCGGCAATTCGACTACGTGATCGCCGTGGCTCTCCCAAACCTTCAAACGCGCCGGCAGTCCGCGAAACAGCGCCGAATCCTTCTCAATGCCCAGCTCCGCCGGGCCGTATTCCCGCCGGTCGGCGCGCTCCACTTTCCCGCCGAGCGTGTGCGTCAGCCATTGCATCCCGTAGCAGATTCCGAGCACGGGCACCCCCAGATGGAGGACCTTCGGATCGCAGACCGGCGCGTCTTTGTCGTAAACCGAGCTCGGCCCGCCCGATAGCACGATCCCCACCGGCTCTTGCGCGCGAATCTCCGCGAGCGAAGCCGTACATGGCAGGATCGCCGAGAAAACCTGTTGCTCGCGAATCCGCCGCGCGATCAGTTGCGTGTACTGCCCGCCGAAATCCAGCACCACGATGCCGTGCCGCGTGCTCACCGTGCCTCCGCGTTCCTTTTGCACTGCTGCACCGCTCCCCGGCATCATTGCCTCGCCACCCGCCGTCGCGCCGCCCTAGATCCTCTACCGCAGGACAATGTTCACGAGTTTCCTGGGCACAACCACGGTTTTCGCCACCTGCTTGCCCGCAATCAGCGGTGCGATGCGGGCATCGCCGAGCGCCCGTTCACGCGTTTCGTCCTCGCCCAGACCGTCTTCGACCAGAATCTTGCCGCGCAAACGCCCGTTGATCTGAATGATGACCTCGACCTGCTCCTCGCGCGTCAAATCCTCGCGATAAACCGGCCACTTCTGTTTGGAGATGCCGGCGGAGTTGCCGAGCCTCTGCCACAGCTCCTCTGCAACGTGCGGCGCCATCGGATAGAGCATCAGGACCAGCGCGGCCAGCTCGCGCTTCAATACCACGGGCGAGATGCCTTCGTCGAGCGGCTCTTGAGCATGCATCTCGTTCACCAGCTCCATGATCAGGGCGACGGACGTATTGAAATGCCAGCGCGACTCGAAATCGTTGGTGACCCGCTTGAGCGTCTGGTGCGTCTTGCGGATCAGGATTTTCTCTTTCGGCGTCGCCTGGGAAAGATCGACCGGCACATCCAGATCGACCGGCTGGGCCGGCAGCCCTCCGGCATGTTTGTTCACAAGCCGGAATACGCGGCTCAAAAAGCGCGCCGAGCCTTCGATTCCCTGCTCGCTCCACTCGAGGTCTTTTTCCGGCGGCGCCGCGAAAAGCGTGTACATCCGCCCCGTGTCGCAGCCGTATTTGTCCGCGATCTCGATGGCGCCGACGATGTTGCCCTTCGACTTCGACATCTTCGCGCCGTCCTTCAGCACCATGCCCTGCGAGAACAGGCGCTTCACCGGTTCGCGATGGTCGATCAGGCCGATTTCGTTCATGACCTTGCAGAAAAAGCGCGAATAAATCAGGTGCAGAATGGCGTGTTCCACGCCGCCGATGTACTGATCGATCGGAAACCAGTAGGCGGCCTTCGCCTTGTCGAAGGGTGCGCGGTCGTTGTGCGGGTCCGTGTAGCGGTAGAAGTACCACGACGAGTCGATGAACGTGTCCATCGTGTCCGTCTCGCGCTCAGCCGGGCCGCCGCACTTCGGACACGTCGTGTTCAGGAACTCCGGCACATTCGCGAGCGGCGATTGTCCCTGCCCGGTCAGCGTCACATTTTCCGGCAGCCGCACGGGCAGTTGATCGTCCGGCAGGCCAACGATTCCGTCATTCTTGCAGTACACAACCGGGATCGGCGTGCCCCAGTAACGCTGCCGTGAGATGCCCCAGTCCTTCAGCCGATAGGTCGTCTCACCCTGGCCAAACTTCTTTGCCGCGGCGTCGGCCGCCATCTTCTCGATCGATTGCTCGGATGTCAGCCCTGTGTAGGGGCCCGAGTCGGCGAGGCGCCCGTATTCGGTGTAGGCCTCGCTCATTCGGTCGGCACGCAGCGGCGTGCCGGCCGCGGGCTGCACGACGATCTTCACCGGCAAGTGGTACTTTTCCGCGAACTCGTAGTCGCGCTGGTCGTGCGCCGGGACGGCCATCACCGCGCCCGTCCCATATTCCGCCAGGACGAAATTCGCCACCCAGATCGGCACGCGCTCGCCGGAAAACGGATTCAGCGCGAATCGGCCGGTGAAGAAGCCTTCCTTCTCGGCGGTCGCGATATCCGCCGCTTTCACGCTCTTCCCTTGCATCGCTTTGAGCTGCTTTGCCATCGCGACGCTGCCCCGCACGCCGGCGAGCATCCCCGGAAGTTCAGGATGTGACGGCGACATCAGAATTGCCGCTACTCCGTAGATCGTGTCGACTCGGGTCGTGAAGACTTCCAGCGGCACGCTCTCCATGCCAGATACGGCAAAGCGCACGCGCGTGCCGCGAGACTTGCCAATCCAGTTCTGCTGCATCACGAGAACGCGCTCCGGCCATCCGCCCGCCAGTTCGCCGATGCTGTCGAGCAGCGCGTCCGCGTACTGCGTGATCCGCAGGAACCACTGCTCGATCTCCTTCGACTCCACCGGCGTCGTGTCGTGCTGCCAGCAATACCCGTCGATCACCTGTTCGTTCGCGAGCACGGTCCGGCACTGCGGACACCAGTTCACCCGGCTGCGCTTGCGGTACGCCAGCCCACGTTCGAGCATGCGCAGAAAGAACCACTGGTTCCAGCGGTAATACTCGGGTTCGCACGTGGAAATCTCCCGCCGCCAGTCGTAGCTGAATCCGAAACGCTTGCACACCGCCTTCATCTGGGCGATGTTCGTGTTGGTCCATTCGCGGGGCGGAGTGCCGCGCTTGATCGCGGCATTCTCTGCGGGCAGTCCGAATGCGTCCCAGCCAATCGGATGCAACACGTTGTATCCGCGCATCCGCTTGTAGCGCGCCACGGCGTCGCCGATCGTGTAGTTGCGCATGTGGCCCATGTGCAGCGTTCCGGAGGGGTACGGCAGCATCTCGAGCAGGTAGTATTTCTCGCGCGAGGAATCGTTGTCCTCGGCGCGAAAGGCTTCCTGCTCTTCCCATATCTGCTGCCACTTCGCCTCGATTTGCTGCGGATCGTAATCAGCCACTCTGCGTTCCCCCTGGGCCCCGGAAACTATCGCTTGCGGCATCGCCTCGCTTTCCTGCTTCCTCGGCTTACTTTTTCTTCTTTGCTTTCTGGCGCGGTTTCATTCCCTGTCCCTTCGCTCGAATCACGCGCCCCGTCAGTCTCCACAGCGCAGCCACGTTTCGCTTGTCGTCTCCCGGTTTGTCGATGGGCGTCTCCAGAATGAACGCGCACGACGCCAGCAGCGGATGATTCACGATCCTCCGGAAACCTTCGAGCCCGATCTTGCCTTTTCCGATGTGCTCGTGCCGGTCCACGCGCGACCCGAGCGGCGTCTTCGAATCGTTCACGTGCACGACGCCCACGCGTTCGAGGCCCACGGTGCGGTCGATGTCGCGCAGCGCCGCCTCCACGCCTTCCACCGTGCGAATGTCCCATCCCGCGGCGAACAGATGCGCCGTATCGACGCACACTCCCACCGGCAATTCCGGGCACGCGTCGAGAATCGCTTTCAGTTCCTCAAAACGCGAGCCGAGCGAGCTTCCCTGCCCCGCCGTGTTCTCCAGCAGAATCCGCAACTCCCCAAGCTTCAGTCCGCGCGACGCCTGCTTCAGTCCCTGCGCGACCGCTGCGAGCGCCGAATCGCTCGCGCTTTCCTGCCGGCTGCCCGGATGCACCACGAGATAATCGGCTCCGAGCGCGGCCGCCCGCACGAGCTCCTGATGAAATCCCTGCACCGACCTCGTCCGCAACACGGGATTCTGCGACGCCAGGTTGATCAGGTAGTTGCCGTGGATCACCAGCGGGCCGAGGCCCAGTTCCATGCGCCGATCGCGGAACCTCGCCGCCTCTGCGTCCGCAATCCGCGAGCTGCCGTGTCCCCACATCCGCGGGCTTGACGAGAATATCTGCAGCGCATTCGCGCCCAGCCCGTGCGCCATGTCGAGCGCTCCCGCGATGTCGCCTGCGATGGACGTATGGATCCCGACGCGCAGACTGCCGTCTTTCCAGGCTGGCACCTCGGGTTCAGGAAGGGGTCCGGGACGGTACTCGTCGTCGGCGTCGTAAGCGAGGCTACTTCGGTGTTGTTCTTCCGCCATTCCCTCAGGGTATCCGATGACGCGCAGACTCGCGTAGCACCGAGTTTATCGGAAAGCGCACACGTCCGCAACGCGGGCCGCCGCACCCGCTCCTGGCGCGAGAGGCGGCGCGGAACTCACCGCCTCGGGGTTCCCTTGTGGCTACGCTAGTTCTTTGGCGCGGGCGCTTCGGCTGGTTTCTTCGCTGCGCCCGCCGGAGCTTTCGGAGCCGCCGTGGGTTTCGGCTTCCAGAAGCTCGGATCGGCCTTCACCCAATCTTCGGGCGGATAGCTCATTTCAGGACTGAACCGGACCAGAGTCGTGGTGTCGGCCGCAATCGTCGCCTCCAGCAGTTGTGCCCATTTCTTCTGCCCCTCCGGACCGAGCGCCTCATCGAACGCTTTTCCAGTGGCGATTCCGGCGTCCAGTTCGGCAAGCGATTTTCGCGGCGTAAAAATGTAGATCGTCCCGTTCGGAGCACCGTAACGAGCTTCGAAGAAGATGTCGTGCTCGTCCAGGTTGATCTTCTCAGCGGTCGCGTTGTAAAGCGTGACGAGATTTTCCCAATCCTTGTCGTGCCCTGGGCGCAGCCGGATCGTCTCGACCTCGAAATACCGCATCTCGGCGATGTTCATGCCTGGCCGATAGCTCCATTTCTCGTTGTAGGTGGCCACGGTCTGGTTTTCGTCTCCGACGTAGTCGGCGTCCTTTTCCATCAGCGGCCCCATCAACGCCTGCACTTTCGGCTGGTTGTCGTACTGCTCCGCCTTTTCCCAGTCGGCGTAGGAATCGAAACCAACGAGGAACCAGGCCTCGCCCGGTCCGCTCATGGTGGTCACCGCCAGATAGCGGTCGGGCGTCTTCGCGACAGCGGCAGCCTTGGCGAAGGCTGCTTCATTCTTCTCGTGCCCCGCATCCTTTCCGAATTTCACGATCTCGCGCTCGATCAGCAGCACCTTGGGAGGCGGCTGCATCGCCGCGTCTTGCGCGCGCAGCGACGCTGGGCCCCCCACCGCCAGGCAGCCCACGGCCGCCACAGCCACTAGAATCTTCCTCATGCACGATCTCCTTTTCAGGCTTCTGTGCCTTCTGTTTTTCGAGTGATGTAACGGGACACTAAATTCACGTCCCAGTGTGAGATTTGTGTTGTTTGTTACAGGAAACCGCAGGCGCACGGCCGAGAAATAGGACTTCGGCCGGCCGCTACTATACACCGTTCCGCCCCTGTCCGAAATGTCCGAAATGCCTTTGCCGCGCCGGCAATGGCCTAATCTGAACCTCCACAGAGTCGCCGCTTTGACGCCTCTCTGCGGTATAATCCACTCCCTTATTTTGCCGCGAGGAGGGCATGGTGGCGGAATGGCACTACGCGCAGGCGGATCCTTCCGACGAGCTCGCCCAGCTTTCGTTCTACTCCATGAAGAAGCGGCAGCAGGGCCGCGACATCGAATTCCGCATCACGGTCCGGGAATACGTCGATCGGCTGCCCGGGCAGCACTCGCGCTTCTTTGCCGAAGCCGATAAGCACGTCAACCAGAAAACCGCGGCGATCCTTCCTCACGGCTGGGGCAATTCCGTGCTCGAAGCGCTCGCCGACTGCGTTCGAATGATCCGCCAATTTCCCTACGAAGACTAGCTCGCCATGAGATTCGAAAAAAAACGCGTCGAGCCGGGCATCGTGGTTCTCGAAATGTCGGGCCGCTTCCTGATGGGAAAGGACTGCCATCAGGTCGACCAGGAAATCGACCAGCACATCCTTCGCAACGAGAAGAGCTTCATCTTCGACCTCACCGCCGTGGACCATGTGGATAGTGCCGCCGTCGGGCAGATCGTGAAATCCTATTCGAAGCTCCGAAAATCCGGGGGGATGTTGCGTCTGGCGGGCGTCCGCGGCATGGTCGAGGGCGTCTTAAAACTCACCCAGGTCCACAAGGTGATCGAAATCTTCCCCACCGTCCACGAAGCCGCGCAAAAGTTCCAGCAGCCCTAGCGGTGGCGTTGCCTTCGGTTGGTGATTCACGGCCGCTTGGCAGCGCCGTGCAATTTTGCTTTCATCGCGTACAATGCCACGTCTGCTGCGCCGAGGAGGACATCGAGTTTGTCGCCATCGGCCGGAAAGAGGGCAACTCCTACGCTGGTGGATAGTCTCGGTACCCTGCCGTCATTCGCAAGGTTCTCGCGGACGCGTTGGGCCACCAGTTTGGCCGACTCGCCTCCTGTCTCCGGCAAGACAAGTGCAAATTCGTCCCCACCGAAACGCGCCGCAGTATCGATGTCGCGGCAACCGATCGACAGGACGTCGGCCATCCGGCAAAGCGCCTGGCTGCCAGTCACGTGGCCGTAACGGTCGTTGATCTGTTTCAATCCGTCCAGGTCAAACAGCAGCAGGGCGAATTCTCGCCCCGTGCGCTTGGATCGCTTAATCTCAGTGTCGAGGATGTCTGCCAGATGGCGGTAGTTCGCCAGACCGGTCAGAGGATCCTTGGCCGCCTGCTGACGGAGATGATCCTCCAGCTCCCGCTGTTTGGTGACGTCCTCGACAATGACCTCGTAACCGCCCGTCCCATCTTCGCCGTTGACTTCCCGTCCGCTGAGCCGAACCTTCAGGAGCGTGCCATCCTTTCGCTTCCATTCAACCTCCACGGGATCGGCTTGCCCTTCCTCGCCGGAGTGCCCCAACATTTGCGCCCGCTTACAAGGATCGCACAAAATCTCGCTTGCAACGTCCGTTGCCAGCAGTTCCTCTTTTGAGGTGTACCCGAGCATTCCGACCAGCGCTGGATTCACATCCAGAAACTTGCCGTCCAAGCTGCAGCGGCATATCCCGTAGCTTAGGTTTCCCACCAAGGCACGGTAATGCGCTTCCGAGTGGCGCAACTTTTCCTCGGCGTGATCGCGCTCCTCGCGCAGACTGTTCTCACTCAGTGCTCGACGAACGGCCACCGGAAGGTGACCGACGTGATCCATTTGAATGCAATCGGCAGCGCCTTCGATAACGAGCTCCGCCACAGTTTCCAGCGGCATTTCGTCACCCACGAAGACGAGAGGGACATGCCTCTTCATGTGGCGCAGGACCTCCAGCGGCTGAATTCCTTGCCAGTTAGCGATGGGGTGCTGGGCCAAGATAATGTCATAGAACTTTGATCCCAGGCGCTTGGCAAACTGCGCGGAAGTTGAAACTACATCTGCGCTGACTTTGAAATTTGCGGAGGCAAGCTCTCGCAGGCAGCGCTTTACAGCCGCAACGCCACTATGAATGAGGAGGATACGCAGGGGGCGCCCTCTGCCTGCCGGTCCATTCAGAACAGGGACCAGATCAGTTAGCTTGAGGCGGTTTCGCGAGATCGCAGCCATTTTGGATGGTTGAGCCAGATTCCGGGAGCCAGCCCCCTTCCTTGCCGGCTCCCGGAACTGTCTACAGCTTTCCTTAGCGAGGCTACTCGCAGTGGTTCAAGGCATGTGTTCAATACAGTACACTCGGCAGCCGCGTGTTAACTCATACGACAAATCAGCCGTGGGCGCGTCCCAACCACTCCATTCAATAAAACCGAGCGAAAGTGGGGGAAAAGAGCGAATGTGCGTGTCCTTATCCCGCCCAACTGAAGCTGCTTAGGGCGCGATGAAGAAAATGGAAAAACTGAAAAGAATCAGCGACGAGCACTAAAGAAGGTACTGAAGCACGGGCGGATGGAGTAGTCGATGGATGCGGCCGGCTCCAGAAACTGGGCTGGCATTCGGCCGGCACTATTTCGCGCTCGAACGCGCTGGAAAACTCTAACGTCCCGATGCTATGATCTCTCGTTGTTGGCGTCCCTGATATGCACGGGCGCGGTCGCCAAGTGGTAAGGCAAAGGTCTGCAAAACCTTTATCGGCGGTTCGATTCCGCCCCGCGCCTCCAAAACCTGACTTTTTTCTTCTTGCCTTCCCGCAGCCCACCTCCTGCGAACCGCTTCCTTTGGGTGAGTAGAAACTCCGAAGGGCAAAAACCAGTTTCTGGACCCTGAGCCCACTGGGTGTACAATCCGGCGGCACGGACAACCGGCCAGGCGGCTATCGCGAGCGCGGTCGCGGAGGGGGGAAATGGGGGAATGTTGATGAAAAAGCTGAAGGCGGTGAATTCTTTGTTGTCGAGCAATCTTGGCATCATCGTAGCGGCTGGCGCTCTTACGGTCGCGATGGCAACTGCGGGTCTCGCGCGATCCGCGGCCCGCACGCCGCAGGACGGAGCCGCAACCAAGACGGGAAACGTACTCGGCATGGCGTTCGATGGTCACCAGGTCTCGAACTTGGACCAATCGATTAAGTTCTACGAAGTGCTCGATTTTCATGTGTCGAGCAAGACCGACTGGAAAGTCGATAAAATCGCGAACCAACTGGGCGGCACGAAGGGCGCGGAATCCCGCACCGCGATTATGACGACTCAGAGCTCAGTTTCCGATAAGCCGTTCAATCTGATCCTGCGGGAATATCGAGGCATCGACCGCAAGGACTGGAGCGGTCTCTCCTCCTCGGATCTCGGGTCGGGTCACATGGATCTGACGGTGAAGGACGACTGCAACCCCATCATGGACAAGCTCAAGTCCATGAATCTGCTTCGCGTGCCCCAGATGAACTTTCCGGGCGGACGCGCTCCAGCCAACGGGCCGCGCATGTTCGTATTCGTGCAGGATCCCGATGGCTGGTTCATTGAATTGTTTGCGATGCCCACTCCCCCTCCCGGGGCTCCGCCTGCCGCGCCAAAAGTTTCCAATTCCACCGCGACCCAGCAAAATATCGACCGGCTCGGCAAGCAGACCGGCTTCAACCACATCGGCTTGAACGTGATTGATCCGGCGAAGGCGCTTGCGTTTTACCAGGGCGTTTTGGGTGGAGACTATCCGCCGCTGCCCCCGCTCGCGCCAGACGGTGCTCCTCCGCGAATGACCATGCTCAATGGCTGGTTCCCGCAGGCGACGACCGATGGAAACGTGCGTCTCGAACTGCTCGGCTCTCCGCAGAATGCTGGCAAGCCTGCTCCGGACCAGCACTTTGCCGATATCGGCGTGAATTACGTCGGCTTCCAGGTTAGTGATATCGACGCGGTGTACGCCAAGGCGAAAGCAGCCGGTGCCATCACCGTGTCGGATGGTGGAATCGTGAAAGTGAAGGACGGCCGCGCCGTGATCCTGCGCGACCCGGACGTCGGCGGCTTCGTCGAACTGTTTCAGCCGACGAAGTAGAGCGAAGCGGCCCGGCCGGCCAAACTCCGTCGTGCATTGGGCGGCGGATGATGTTGTCTTTCATTCGCCGCCCCTTCCTCTCTTCTCGCCCACGCTCGATTGCGGATTGACGGGGACAGGTGTACATTCTCGGTCGGGCCGGGGGCTCCAAACGGAAATTCCGGCCTCGCGCGGCGGCAAGGAGGATAGACATGGGATTCCTCGCTTGGATTGTTGTTGGATTGATCGCAGGTTGGCTCGCGGGCCAGGTTATGAAAGGCGGCGGCTACGGGATACTGGTGGACATCATTCTCGGTATCCTCGGCGGCGTTCTGGGCGGCTGGATCTTTGGGCTTTTGGGCATCTGGCCGGGCGGCGGCATGATCGGTTCGATCATCGTGGCATTTGTTGGCGCGGTGATTTTGGTCGCGGTTACTCGCCTGCTGAAAAGAGCCTGAGGCGGGTTTTTGGCAAACAGGAAATCGCGCTGTGACGGGCATCGGTTGCCTTCTCAGCGCGATTCGTTTTTAGCCGCTTATCTACGATCCTTTCCGGCTTTTCCTGCATTTTTCGTCAGGTGCCAGGCGTCACACCAGGAGCACAGATAGGCTCGAAGGTCCTTTGGCGCATTGGTGGTTGCGATCTGGTGCGCGGCTGTCGCCAGAGCTTCACCTTCGCTTGCGTACTTCCGCTTCCCGCTGACCGGGCATTTTGCTTCGTTGTCCACCACGAGCCCTTCCGGAGATTCTGCCTTGCCGTGATCTGGTCGCTCGCCCCTGCCAAATCAGGACAACACCGAACGGTTACTTCCCTTGCAGCGAAGCCAGGTAATTGCACAGGTTTTTGATGCGTTGCTGGACAACTCTTTCGTTCTGCTTGTCGAAGTATCGGAAGAGAGGGCCCCATGTAGGCATATCCGATGAGCCGTGAGCAGGTAGACCTGGCCCAAATTTGAGGACACTCGAAACATAGTCGTATGGGAACTTGCCTGCATGACGCTTTGCGAGTGTGGTCAGATCGGATGGGGCCACCTTGAGTAACGACGCTAGGGGACCATTTCCCTTGGCGTTCGCGCCGTGGCAGGCGGCGCAATATTGCGTGTACATCTGCTCGCCCGACGGCACATAGTTCAATGGAAACTGTGTTTGGTCGACCGGCCCGGCACTGGCAACGCAAGCGATCGATAACAAAGCACTCAGCAGAACCAAGGATCGAATAGCCATAGTTTCCTCCACAGTCTTCCAGTTAATCCCGAACACGCCGCTCCTGCTCGTGCAAAGTGCTTCTCCTCGGTAGCCTATTCCTTTACCCATTGCGTGTTCAATCGTAATCGGCATCGGATTTCTGGCCATTGCTCGAAATAATCGAGCCCCGCACTCCGTCCGATAACTTAAGAAAAACCTTATGAACGCCGAATGTCAGTCTTTGTATCTTCGGGTGTTCGCGGCCCGGTTTGGATGGAATGGGGCTGTTGAACTAATTTTGAAGCTGAGTGGAAGCGAGGCTGCTATGAAACCTACGGTTGTCGTCGCGCTTGTGATGCTCGGGTTGTCGATTCCGGCGTTTGGGCAGGATAAGACATCGTGCAAGGCTTTCTTCCAGGTGGTGCGAGCGGACACGCAGACTCCGGAAGGTCTTCACACGGGTATGGATGGGGCGCAGCAGAAATGGTGGGAGAACGAGGGCCAGAAGGAGTATCCGGGACTCTGCTTGAACGGCTCGGTGAGTACCGGGGACAAACCTCGATATCTGGTGATCTTGTCCAAGTCTGGGTCGATCGATGGGGCTGCGGTGGCTCCAGGCGAAGTGTATGGCCAAACGGCGCGCGTCATACAGAGTGCGGCCCCTAAAGAATGGATTTATCGGCCCAGGTGGAACATGGCGTCGATTTCCGTCCTGTACGTTTCATATGACGGCAATCTCGATCAACCGCCCGTTCACATGCAGGCAGGGGATCGTTCCTACGGATGGTTTCGGCCAAATAGCACAAAGGTGCTAAAGGTTGCCGTGAAGTACCTCTCGCAAGAGCCGCTGCTCGGTAACGCTGCTAAGTGATCGAAGACGACGCTGAACGCCGAACGTGACGGCTAGTGGCAAACGCGGTTACCGGAAAAGTGGCTCTCACAGGTCCGATAACCCGGCCTCTCACGAGTCCGCCGTAAGTCTGCCCTGTTAAAAATAGCGCAAGGAAAGTTGGGGAAAGAGTGGTAACTTCAGACGCTCCAGAAGAGCGTGATTGATGCGAGTCGTCACTTGGAACTGTCAGTGGCAACCAGCGCCCCAATACCAGTCCAACTTCGATCCTTATTCACATTCAAAAAGGAAATCTCAGCTACTTCCTCAAAGGGGACTACACATGCCCATGAAATTGGCTATCAGCGCGGGGGCCCTGTTTTTGCTGCTCGGAACGATTGCTCCCGCCTACGCACAGCACGACCAACAGGACCAGGGCAAAAGCCAGGGCAAGGCCCAAGGCAAGCCGCAACAGGGCCAGCAACGCCAGCAGGCGAAGCCCGCACCGCAACAGCATCAGCAACCGGCCGCTAAACCTGCGCAACGGCCGCAGCCGGCCTATGGCGGCGTCTATCATGGCGGCGTCCAGGCCACCGAGCCCACCCATGCCGGCGTGCACCCGAGCGGCGTCCCGCAACACCAGGGGCAGGTGCGCAGCGGTTTCACCCAGTCCCGCGCCAGTTCGTGGAGCACCGACCACCGCACTTGGAGTCAGCGCGGCGGCTATAACGGCTACCGAATTCCCGACGATCGCTTCAAGCTCTACTTCGGAAGCGGCCACTACTTCCGCATCAGCCGCCTTCCGATGCTCTTCGTAGGCGGCTATCCGCGCTTCCAGTACGACGGCTATTGGATCACGTTCATCGATCCCTGGCCGGAAACGTGGCCTCCGACGTGGTACGAAACCGACGACGTGTATCTCGATTACACCAGCGACGGATACTACCTATATGACCCCATGTACCCCGGCATCGGGATCGCGGTCACCGTCTCGTTCTAAGGTACGCCGGACTCCAGTCCGGCAGGTTTTCGCTTCGCGCCGTATGTAGCGCCGGACTTCAGTCCGGCAAGCTGCCCTCGCGCCGTGCGTCATTCTGAGCGAAGTGGCCGGATTCGCCTTTCCGTCCCGCTCTTGCGGGACGTCCGGCCACGCAGTCGAAGAATCCCTCTTCCAACGCCGCGCCAGTTTTGTAGCGTCGAGCGCGGCGAAACCGTCGGCGATCGCGAGCCGCCCCGCTGACGCCACGTCTTACCCGGGAACGCCGGACTCCCGTCCGGCAGGTTTTTCGCTTTGCGCCGTTCATGTAGCGCCGGGCTTCAGCCCGGCACACCCTTCGCGACGCGTCATTCCGAACGGAGTCCCGCGCGTTTAATATTAAACTACTCCTGTACGATGCGAATCTTGTACACATTGGAGCTACGGCGTACAGTTGATTCCACAAACGATCCATGACTCCTCGCAAGCGCGTCGCCTGGACCCTGCTGATAGTCGCAGCAGCAGTTTGTCTGTATTACTACCTTCACCGCCGCCAGCCGCAACCGCTTGAGGTCTTCCAGAAGATCCTGAATCTCACCCCTGACGAACTCCAGAGTAGCTGTGGTTCACCGGCACAAGACACAAACGGCGTCGTCGTTGCCAACGACGGTATCCGCGACCTGCACTACCGCGACGCCGACAGCAACGACATTGTCTTCAGGTTTATCGCGGGAGACGGCGACACGTGGGACAGTCTGGGTGCATGGGATCAGGTAAATGCGCCTGCCGACCTTGGCAAACCGTTGGACTCCGCTGAAGCGTTCCGGCGCTTGCCCTGCGTGGGAGAAACGAGTTCCGCAGTTGTCTCTCCCTTTGTACCGAGCGGCTCGATGGCTTTTCTGCTCACGCCTCTGGGCCCACAGGAATTTCCCAACACGGAGCCGCCGCGCCCCAATCCGGGGTTGCCCCCGGGCCCCGTACCCGGCACGATCCCCGGAGTCGGTCCGACGCCCGGTCTCCCACCCAGCGCCGTGCCTAATCTCGAACCGGGCCCCGAGCCCGGCCCGGGTCCATCTGCTCCTCGTACCCCCGTCGTTCTGCCGTGTCCGCCTGATGCCGACCCCTGCAAGATTCTCGACTACACGGAATTCGTCGCGGAAATGAAGCAGGCGATCGAGGCGGAGAAGGAAAACAATTTCGAGAGGGCCATGGACTTGCTCACGCGACACGGAGTCATGATCGTTCAATTGCCCGATCTGGAGCTTGATCGCGCGGAGGTGGCCAAACAAATCTTCCGGCTGGAGGCGCAGGTAATCAATATCGTAGCTGCGCGCATGCGCGACGACGTCAGCAAGCTCGAGCCGTTTCAGTATGATTCTCCTCAGGTTCAGCAAGAGAAGCTGGACGTGGTGACGCGAGACGATCAGGAGAGACGAAGTTTGTGGAAGCAAGCCGTCGAAGAGAATCGGCCATCCGACACCAGCTCTTCCTATTCGGACTCATCCTCCTCTTCTTCCGACTCGTCTTCCTCTTCCGACTCTTCTTCTTCTGAATCCTCTACCTCGGACTCGTCTTCATCTTCTTCCGAATCGTCATCCAGCAGCAATTTCCGTTTCCAAAGCGAAGCCTACCAGCAAGCCGTGCAAATCCACATCTCTCAAAACTGGCCGGAGTGAGCGCCGTGTCGCTACGCTCGGCACCTGTTCCATCGCGTTAAAGCTGTGAGCTAAGTTTTCCGGCGGGTCTAGCTATGCTTCGTAAAGGGCGGAGTCTGGAAGAGGCAGTTAATCACTGACACTCCGAGAAACGAGGCCAAGGACATGGAGAATCACCAGCGCGCGTTCGCTGTGAGTTGGGATCAGGTCGCAAACGATTCCAAGCGAAGCCTGCCCGGGTTCGACGATTGAGCGCGAATATCGGGCTGGCCAGCGCGGTATCAAAGACTAGTGGCTTAATCACGGCGTAGACGCGAGGTAGCACCAGTGGTAACACCCACGTGAAATTGTGTAACCCCGCCATAGCCTCGAAACTAAAACCGCCGCCCATATTCCTTCAAGGGTACGGAGGGACAGGAGGGATAAGATGTGTTTCCTGGTAACTAGGACAGGCATCGGCACTCGGCAGTACAATGCGCGTGGCTAATAAGGGATTGGATCATGAGCTTTGTCTACCGAAGTCATGTCGCATCCCTTCTTCTACCGCTCTACCGGTTCGGAATTGGCCTGCGATTATATAGCGCACCGTCACCGCTGGCATGCTTTGCCCCCTGCCCCTCCATGCGCTAAACTTTCTGTTTCGCCTCAACCTTGGGGGCCGTAGATGCTCGTCGTCATGCAGTCCAATGCGACCGAAGAGCAGGTGCGCGCCGTTTGCGACCGGATCGAAGCGCTCGGTTTCCGCGCGCACGCGATTCCCGGCGCGGCGCGCACGGCCATCGGCATCACGGGCAATAGCGCCGAGGCCGATATCGGCTCGCTCGAATCGATGCCGGGCGTCGTCGAATGCATCCCCGTCAGCAAGGCGTACAAGCTCGTCAGCCGCGACGTGAAGGAAGAAAACACCGTCGTCCGCATGCCCACTCCTTCCGGCGAAGTCACCTTCGGCGGCAACGCCGTGGCCATCGTCGGCGGCCCGTGCGCCATCGAATCCCGCGAACAGGCTTTCACCATCGCCGAACGCATCCGCGGCGCCGGAGTGCACCTCTTTCGCGGCGGCGCCTATAAGCCGCGCACCTCGCCCTATGCGTTTCAAGGTCTCGGCGAAGAGGGACTGAAAATCCTCGCCGCCGTGCGCGACAAATTCGGCCTCGGCATCGTCACCGAAGCCATCGACAACGAATCGCTCGACCTCGTCGAAAAATACGCGGACGTGATCCAGATCGGCGCGCGCAACATGCAGAACTTCTCGCTCCTGAAGCGCGCCGGCCGCGCGCGCAAGCCCGTCCTGCTGAAGCGCGGGATGTCCGCCACGCTCGACGAATTCCTGATGGCGGCCGAATACATCGTCTCCGAGGGCAACTACGACGTGATCCTGTGCGAGCGCGGCGTCCGCACCTTCAGCGACTTCACCCGCAACACCCTCGACCTGAGCATCATCCCGGCCGTCCAGCGCCGCAGCCATCTGCCCATCGTCGTCGATCCGTCGCACGGCACCGGACGCCGCAACAAGGTGCTCCCGCTTTCGCGCGCCGCCGTCGCCGCCGGAGCGGACGGCATTCTCGTGGAAGTCCACCACGATCCCGATCGCGCGCTTTCCGACGGGCCGCAGTCCATCCTACCGGACGAATTCGACCGCCTCGTCCGCGAAGTGCGTGAGATCGCCGCCGTATTGGGCCGCACGCTGAATTGATCGCCGTGCTTACTTCTCCAATTTCACCGCGCTGTCATTCCCCTCGGCGGCTGGCATGAAAATCCGCCTCAACTACCGGCTCGTGATCCTGATCGTTTTCCTCGCCGCGCTCGCCTTCCGCGAAGTCGCCCTCGAACTGCGCCCGTCGATCCTGCGCCCGGACCTCCATCTTTTCGCCTACGTAGGAAATACCGGCGACGGGACGCTGACCGCCATCGACCTCGTGAAACTTTCTCCCGTCGCGACGATTCCCGTCGGCCCCGCGCCCAGCGGCATTCGCGCGAATCCCACACGAAAGGAAATCTGGGGAGTGAGCTCCGCCGGCGGCTACGCCTGGGTGCTCGACGTGACCTCGAACCGCATCGTCGCGCGCATCGCCGTAGGCGCCGCGCCCTACGCCCTCGATTTTTCTCCGGACGGTTCGCGCGCCTACGTCGCCGCCTCGGGCGCCAACACCGTCGTGGCCATCGACTGCGCCACGCGCCAGATCGTCGCGCGCGGCCGCGCCGGCCGCCGCCCGTGGATCGCTCGCGTTTCGCCCGACGGGAAATTTCTCGTTGTGCCGAATCGTGACGACGCCACCGTCTGGCTCCTCGACGCCGCCACTCTATCGCCGCTCGGCGTCGTCCCGGTCGCGCCAGACCCCGAGCAGGTCGCGATCCTGCCCGACGGCTCGAAGGCCTTCGTCACCTCCGGCACCACCGATCAGATTTCCGTGGTGGATCTGAAGCGGAAGGTCCTGCTGGCAAGCCTCGCGCTCGGCGCCACTCCCGGCGGGATGGTTCTAAAGCCTGATGGCGGCGAGCTTTACATTCCGGCAAGCGGCACGCACGGCCTACTCATCGTCAACACCCAGACGAACGAAGTCGGCGATTTCGTTCTGGCCGGAATGTCGCCCGCCGCCGCCGCCCTGACCGACGACGCTGAAACGCTCTACGTCTCCGACTCGGATGCCGGGCACATCGTGCCGGTCGCGATCGGCGTCCGCCAGGTAAATTCAACGATATCAGTGGGACAGGGGCCGAGGACGTGCCAACTCACGCCCGGCGGCGACATGCTGCTGGTGGTCGATACGATGTCGGACGATCTCGCCGTGATCCGCGCGAATGCACCGAGGCCGAGCCTGATCACGCTCATCCCGACCGGGCCGCGGCCGCGCGATCTCGTCGTCAAGTTGTTCTAGCGCCTTAGCTTGGCTCGAATTTCCCCAGCTAGTTCACCGTCAGATTCAGCGGAAGTGTTCTGACTACGTTTGCAGGCGTGGCGGAAAAAGTGGCCGTCACGGTGACTGTGTAGTTCCCAGGCGGCGTTCCTGGGTTGGGGTCTGCGGGCGCCGCTCCCCCGCCGCATGCCGCCATCCCAAGGGCGAACACGAAGAGCAGCGTAGCGGCAGCCGCCGATTTCGTGGCGCAAATTGACCATTTTCGGGCCGCTAAGGCCGCTATAAGCGCCAAAAACAGGCCCCAAAATGTTTCCACTATGAAGGAGTTCGTGCGCGGGGAATTGGGTATTCGCGGGCGAAAAACTTGCGCCGCCGATGGTGCGGTGGTGGTCACGTTCAGTGCGAAAGATCCGGGCGCGTTGGGGCCGACGGTGACGCTCGACGGGCTGATCGAGCACCCTCCCTCGGCCGACGCGAGCGTGGTGGCCGAGCACGCGAGCGCGACACTGCCGCTAAATCCGGAGAATGAATTCACATCGAATTGATAGGTCGCGGGCTGACCAGGAGTGATAGGCGCGTTGACTCCTTGCCCGGTCGCGGAGCTGAAACAGAAATCGGCGGCCATGCCGGTGAGCGGCACCTGCTGGGGGCTGCCGGGAGCGTTGTCCGCAAGAGCGAGGATCGCGGTTCTGGTGGGTTCGCTTCCGCACGTCGCGGCCTGCGCGGGTTTGAACGCGATCTGCACGGTGCAACTCCCGCCCGGCGGAACGGGCCCGGCCACGCAGGAACCGTTCGAGCTGCTCGCGAGGACAAAGTCGCCGCTGTTCGTTCCGGTGACGGTCACGGTGCTGAACTGGAGCGATCCGCCGGGAGGCGCGGCCGAATTGGTCACGGTCACGGGCTGCGAAGGTCCGGCCGTTCCGGCGAGCTGCGAGCCGAAGTTGACGCTCGCGGGCAAGGAAACCGAAGGCGGCGCCGTTGCGGATCCCGACAAGGAAATTTGTTGGAGGCTCCCAGCGGCGTTGTCCGAGATCGCGAGCGCCGCGGACCGGTTTCCAGGGGGCTGCGCCGGTACGGGAGCAAACGCCACGTTGATGGTGCACTGTTGGCCCGGACTCAGCGCGGAACCCAGCGGACAGTTGTTCGTTTGCCTGAAGTCACCGGGGTTTGCGCCCATCATGGAAATACTACCCATCGCGAGCGGAGCGGCGCCGACATTCAAAACCGTGAGGCTCTGCGGCGCGCTGGCCGTCCCCTCCGCTTGCGCGCCGAACGGCTGCAGGCTGGAAGGCGAAATCTGCACCGATGGCACGGGAGTCGCGGTCCCATGGAGCGGGACGGTCTGAGGGCTGCCCGGAGCGTTATCGACAACGGCCAGCGCTGCACTTTCGTTTCCCGCGGACTCTGGAGCGAACTGAACGGCCACAACGCAACTGGCGCTGGGCACCAACGTTGCGCTTCCGGTCGCACACGTTGTGCCAGACGGCGCGATCTGAAAATCCGCAGCGTTCGCACCTTCGATCGTGATGCTCGCGACGTTGAGCAAAACGCTTCCGAGATTTGCCAAGGTGACAAGCTGTGCCGCGCTGACTGCGCCAGTCGGCTGCGGTGCAAAGTTCAGGTATGACGGTGCGAGGTTTGCGACGGGAGCGGGCGCTATTCCAGCCCCGGTTGCTGGAATGGTTTCCGGCGGCTGAGGCGTGTCGCCCAAATCGTAAGAGATTTGGATTTGAGCGTCAAACGATCCCTGCGCTTGCGGCTGAAAAGCATATTGGAGCGAGCAGTGTTGTCCTGCGGAAAGCGTGCCGGAACAGGATGATTGGACTTGAGGGAATTGAGTCGAAGTGCTACCGAGGATGTTTTTAATGCCTGTGCCGACGGTGTTTGTCAACGTAATGGTTTGTGGCGGACTTTTGGCACCCTGTGGCACTTCGCCGAAATTCAGGCTAGCAACTGAGACACCCAACGGCCCTTGTCCCTGACCCGTGAGCTCAAGCCATTGGGGGCTTCCCGGAGCATTGTCAGAGATCGACACCACGGCAGTTTCGACAGCGGCGACAGAAGGTGTGAATCCTACCTCGAAAGTGCAACTCGTAGGAGAGCCGGGGCTCATGACCAACGTGCAGGCATTGGGGCCTATCAGCAGAGAGAAATCCGTGGCATTCGGCCCGACGATCTCCACGCCCGAGATTGTCAGAGGCGCCTCGCCGCCGTTGTACACGCCCACGAGTTGGGGAGCCTGCGGCGTGCCCACCTGCGCCTGCGGGAAGGCAACGTTACCGACGTTGAAATAGACACTCGGTTGCGGCACTGGGCTTTCGGCCAGCATCACGACGAACGCTTGGGGCGCGGGCGGCGATTGCTGGCAGCTTTCACATAGGGGCTGAAAGCCGTTCACACTGCCACTGGTCGTCACGGCGGTAGGGAAATCTCCGGACGTCGTGGACCCGGCGACGTAGGCATGGCCGGAGGCGTCCGCAGTCACGGCGGCCGCGGCCGCACCTGCCGTCGCACCCGGCGGCGAAGTGCCCCCGAGCGGCGTGGCGTAGAGCAGCGACGCGGGACCGGGCGACGTGGGATCGAGCCTAGCAACAAAGGCGTCGCCCGCGCCGTTGAAGGGCTGCACGTTGTCGTGCCAGGGAAAATACCGCGACGACGGGGACGCCGAGCCCGCCACGTACACAACGTTCGGGGCGACGACGGCCAAGGCTTGCGCCGCATCTTCTTCGCCGACTCCCGAGCCGCCAAGGTAGGTTGAGTAGATCAGCGATGTTGCACCAGCAGCGCTCTGCCCGACGACCGAAAGAAAGGCATTTGCCGCTGCATTCGCAGAGAGGTTGGGCTGGTAGGGAGCGATCGCGCCGCTGACCGGGAAGTCGGCGGATTGCGTCGTCCCGGTTACATAGACGCTCGGCGGGCTCAAGGAATCGACGGCAACAGCAAGGGCTTGATCCAGGCCGGAACCTCCGAGCAGTGTTGCGAAGACAAGGTCTGCGGAGCCCTGGCCGAGCGGCGATATCTTCATGAGGAAAGCGTCCGAAGCGCCGCCCCCGGTGACATGCGGGAGCGCATTCGTCACCGGGAAACCGTTGCCGGAATTGACGGTCGAGCCCGCGATGTACGCGCTCCCCGTGGAGTCGACGGCGATTCCTCCGACGGACGCGGGGCCGAACGAAGTGAGGCCGAGATAGGAGCAGTACTGCAAGAGGGGCGCTCCGCCCGATTGCGCGGGCGGCTGAAAGACCGCGAGGAAGGCGTCGCTCTGCTCGCCATCCCAAGTAGATTGATAGGCGCCGGTCGTCACCGGCAGGTCGGCCGAGCTTGGATCCGCCTTGGTGACGTTTGTATCCGACGCGACGTAGACATTGCCGGAGGAATCAAGCGCGATGCCGCCCGTGCCGTTTTCCGACTCGGCGCCGCTGCCGCCGAAGAGCGTCGAGAAGATGAGCGTGTTTCCGGCGGGGCCGAGTTCGCTGACGATCACGTCGTTTCCATTGCCGCTCGTGAGTCCAGCCGTCGGCTGACTCGAATCCGTGACCGGAAAATCGGTGGAGGTGGTTGTCCCGGTGATGGCGATGTCGCCCGAACCGTCGACGGCGATGAGCCCGCCGGACTGCGTTCCGCTGCCGCCGAGAAACGTGAGATAGACGAGAGAGTTCGCGGGGCTCGCCGCCGGATCGATTTTCGCTACGAAGAATTCCGCCGGCCCGCTTGTGGGACCGAGGCGGGCGGCGGCGCCGGGAAATGCGGCGGTAGAAGTTGTGGTGCCGGCAACGTAGACGTTTCGTTGGGCATCGGCGGCAATGCTCGCGGCCGAGTCGGTTCCCGTCCCGCCGAGGAAGGTCGCGTAGGCAACGGAGATCGAGGGATCGATCACGAGCGTGGCGACCGGATCGTGGGGGCCGATGCGGAAACCCACTGAGCCATCCGCTTCGATTAGGTATTGCCCATCGACGGGGCGGCGCGCGGCCGTGCCCGGCCGCTCTTCGTAGATGTACGGCTTTTTCATGCGCAGTTCGGCTGCGCCGGTTTCGAGCAAGAGGTCGCCGTTGGTGGCGAGGCGCATCGCGTTTGCGCCGGAGATCTGGAGGAACGACTTCAGTGCGTTGGAGCCGGGTGCATCGAAAGCAGACGGCAAGAGACGCAGGTCGTACTCGATGCCTTCGTCGTTTCCGTAAACCGCGAGGCCGACGCCCGGCGCCGCGGCGGGGGATTCTGCTCGCGCAAAGTGGGGCACGCCCGTGCGCCAGCGGTGGGGGTCGTCTCCGATGAAATAGTTGCTCTGGCCGCGCAGTTTGTTTTCGCCGCGCCAGGCGAAATTTGCGCGTCCACGGAGGCGCAGGCGCACGACATCGGCCGGCGAGCCGGGCCGACGCAACGAGGAGTTGGCGACTTGCACGGCGATTTCGCGTTGCGTCAAGAAAACGGTCAATCCCCTTCCTCGGCCGACGAATTCGACGCGCGCGTCCGCCTGGCCGACATTGGGTTCGAAGGTCATTGGAATCGAGAACGGGCCGGCGCGAAGGGGGCGAGTGGAAGCCACACGAATGTTTTGCGATGCGAGTGAAGGCACACTTCGGCCGGGTAACTTCGCATACCGTCGCTGAGCGTGAAGTGGGGCTACACCGAGGTGCGGAGCGGCGACGAAGAAACTTACGCTTCCGGCGAGCGCCAGAAGACACACGCACAGCTTTGTACTGCTCATTAGGCCCTCCTCAGGAAACGTTTTGCGTTTCCGGGTTGGGCGGCTCAAAAACCGCCGAGCCAACTGCCATCAGTAGTGGTGAATCATCCCGACAAAGGGACGCGGGGAATATCCCGCTAAAGAGTTCAGAAGTCAATACGTGTTATTGCGGTTGAAGGTCAGTCTCAGCAAGGACGTCAGACGGTTTCTATTGGATCGGAGAGGCTACGGGAAAAAACTAAGGCTCGGCCCGGCGATCGTGAATTTCCTGCAGGTGGTCTCGAAAGCGCTTGCGAACTCCATCTTCTCTGTCCTGAGCCAGTTCCCGTCCCACTTCGTCGAGTGCGAAATGGACGATGTCGTGATGGTGGATCTCCTGACCTGGCAATGCATCGCTCAGATCAAGCCACACCTTGTGCAATAGATCGACCTCTTTTGGCGTGAGACGCGGGGCGTGCGGACCTAGATAAAAGACCTGTTCCTGTCCCGAAGGCGTGAAGATTTCGAGGCTTACTCGCGGCCGGGGTTCAGGCATCCGTTCCCAGGAGATGCCGATTTCGCGAGCCTGCTCGGTCAAACCCATCTTCGACGAATTTCCCAGCACGATAGAGCTTGATTCGAGATTGGCGGCGGTGCGCAGGATGCCTTCCCACAGGTCGTTTGCCGCAGCCACCGTAAGCCGCACGGGCTTGCCCGCCTTCTCCGCAATTTCGAGCACTTTTGTAAACAGCAACTGCTCGATCCCGCTAAAGAGCTGATCGGGAGCAAGATCGTATTCACCGGAAGCGGCCCGCCGGAGCATGCGGACGTGCAGCACGACAATTTCAGCTTGCTTCTGTTTGGTTCGGCGCAATGCGGCTTCAAGATGATAGAGCGCGTAGTACGTGCTCACGGGCACCAGAATGTTGCCTGGCTGTACTCCCACGGCCGCCGGACTCAGTTCGCTGCCGAGTTCGAGGTTGAATTGATCCAGCTCGGCATGCACCGTCTGCCCGGCCCTATGCGTGTACTTTTCGGCGATTTCGAAAATAGCGAAGAAAACAGCGGTGAAGATGAGCCCGGAAATCGTGGCTACCTGTTTGGTGAACAGGTTTGTGATGCACAGCGAAAACAGGGTAAGGGTGATCAGGAACAAGCCGAGTGGAAACTCCGTGTGGCCCAGGCGAATGTTCAGAGGCACGCGGAATTCGCGCTTGCCCGGCTGCTTGTAGCGGAGCACGAGCACGGCCAGGCCTTTCATGGCGAAGCTCCACATCACGCCGAAAGCGTAGGCTTCGCCAAGAATGAAAATATCTCCGCGGCTCAGAACGATCGTAGCGATCTGCAAGATCACGATAATATTGAGAATGCGATGAGAAGTGCCGAAGCGGCGATGCGGCTGGCGGAACCACTGAGGCAAAATGCCGTCTTCCGACACGCGATTGAGCACACCGTTCGATCCGATGATGGCCGTGTTCACCGCGCCCGCCAGCATCAGAACTCCAACCACCACGACGAACCCCTGGAACAGCAGCCGCAGCGTGTACGGTCCGGCGAAATTCATGGCCAAGCCGCCGATCAGGTTGTCGAAGTAACGCGGCCGGACCGAATCGGGGATGATCATGAAGGCGAAGAACGAAACGCCGGCGGTAAACACGAGGCTGTAAAGGAAGATAATGAAGCCGGTTTTTTCGAGATTGGGCAGCTTGGGATGCTCGATTTCGCGGTAGACCTGCGCTAACGTCTCTTCTCCGCTCATGGCCAGCACTGAGTGGCCAGCCCGATGAGTATGCCGACGAACCCAACGGTGTACGGCAGGCGGCTATGGCGCAGCCATCCGAGCGACTGCTCGGTATAAGTGAGCGTTGAAACCGAAGGCAGAGGCGGAAGGTGCGCGCCGCGAACCAGAAGCGTGTAGATGCACCAGGCGATCATGAGGACAACCATGACCGTGGTGACATACATGATCTTCAGGGCTTTCTCGCTCGATTCGGGAACCCCCTTGACGTTTTCCCACCAGAAGTAAACTGTCACGAGGACGGCGAAGATGGCCGAAGTGAGATTGACCGGCAGCGCCATGTTGACGTGAGCGTAGCGCAGCAGGTCGTTCAAAAAGCCGGTCAAGTATTGGCCGGCGGACACGCCGCTGATGGGGCCGGTCAGGATGTAGTCGAACATCAGCGCGGAGACCGAAAACTTGGCGAGCGTGCCGCCCATGGCCTCCTTCACCACGCGGTACACGCCGCCGCGTACGAACATGCTGCAGCTCTCGATATACATCGAACGCACGGCGTAGGCGAACAACATGATGGCGAGAATGAACCACGGCGCCGAGCGACCGATGGCCTGCTCGGAGATAGCGCCGGCATAAAACGCCGACGATCCCATGTCGCACAGGACCACCGCGGCGGCGCGCCAGAAAGAGATGAACGCCAACATGGCCGTAGTGGCCACGAGAACTTTAGCGCCTGGGCGACCTGGGAGTGAGAAAGAGGGCTGCCTAGGGTTCGATGCCATCGGCAGATAGGGGCCCGCGAACTTTCATGGCAAATACCTTAGGCTTTCCTCCTAAGGGAAATATCAATAGTCCATAAGGAATTCATAAAGGCCACCTTGCAGCCCGCCGAGTTACCGTCAAGCACAAATACAAAGAGAACGAGAATTACGTGCGCCGGGGAGGGTCCGCGAGGGCGGCAAGAACCACTTGTAATTTGCAAGTGATGTTGATATTTTCCGGGCCGTGCGCGGTAGAGCCCAGACCAAACGGCGATCCGGTTGCCCGGTGAGCGTATCGCTCGAAAGATTTGGAGATCGCTGGTCGCTGCTGATCATCCGCGATTTGATGGTGCGCGGGTACCGGACATTCAAAGAGTTTGAAGAAGCGGGCGAAGGGATTGCGACGAACATACTGGCGGACCGTCTGCGAAAGCTCGAATCGGCGGGAATCATCAGCGCGGAGGCGGAGCAGAAAGATCGTAGAAGAGTGAGCTACCGGCTGACGGAGAAAGGGATCGACCTAGCGCCGGTGCTGCTCGAGTTGTTGATTTGGGGCGCGCGGCACGAGGAGACGAAGGCGCCGTGCGCGGTGATCGAGAAGATGGCGAAGAATCGCGAGCAGGTTCTCGCGGAGACGCGGCGGCGGTGGAAGGAGCGGGACTCGACGCCGCTGTTGCCGAGGTTTGACGAGCGTTAGGCCGAGAGGATGGTTGCGCCGAAGCAAGTCTCGGCGAAGAGAAAGCGGCGGCAAGCCGCCGCACTCCACATAAGAAAGGAGAGAGGGATGAGCGGAGTGAGAGTGCTGGTTGGGACGCGCAAGGGAGCGTTCATTCTGACGTCGGACGGCAAGCGCGAGAAGTGGGACGTGAGCGGCCCGCAGTTCGCGGGCTGGGAGATTTATCACGTCAAGGGCTCGCCGGCCGATCCGAACCGGCTGTATGCGTCGCAGACCTCCGGCTGGTTCGGGCAAGTGATCCAACGCTCGAACGACGGCGGAAAAACGTGGGAGGCGCCCGGAGGCGGTATCAAAATCGTGCCGGGCGAGATGCCCTCCGGCGAGAGCAACAAATTCGTGTACGACACTTCCGCGGAGGCAGGCAAACCGCTCACGACACACCAGTGGTACGACGGCACGCAGCACCCGTGGGAGTTCAAGCGCGTGTGGCATTTCGAGCCGTCGCTGACCGATCCGGACACGGTGTATGCCGGAGTGGAGGACGCCGCGCTGTTCCGTTCGAGCGACGGCGGGCATTCGTGGCACGAGCTGGCGGGGCTGCGCGGTCACGGCACAGGGCCGAAATGGCAGCCGGGCGCGGGCGGGATGTGCCTGCACACGATTCTGATCGATCCGAGCAACCAGGAGCGGATGTACATCGCGATTTCGGCGGCGGGAGCGTTCCGCACGGACGACGGCGGCACAACGTGGAAGCCGATCAACCGCGGGCTGAAGTCGCCATACATTCCGGACCCGAATGCGGAGGTGGGCCACTGCGTTCACCACATCGCGATGCACGCGTCGCGGCCGGACGTACTGTTCATGCAAAAACACTGGGACGTGATGCGGAGCGACAACGCGGGCGATTCGTGGCAGGAGGTGAGCGGGAACCTGCCGACGGATTTCGGGTTCGCGATCGACGTGCACGCGCACGAGCCGGAGACCATCTATGTGGTTCCGATCAAGAGCGACTCGGAGCACTTCCCCATCGATGGCAAGCTTTCGGTGTACCGCAGCCGCACGGGCGGGAACGAGTGGGAGGCGCTGACGAAAGGCCTGCCGCAAAGCAACTGTTACGTGAACGTGCTGCGGGACGCGATGGCGGTCGATTCGCTCGATTCGTGCGGGGTGTATTTTGGCACCACCGGCGGGCAGGTGTATGCTTCGGCTAATGCGGGAGACACCTGGGCGCCGATCGTCCGGGATCTTCCGGCGGTGCTTTCGGTGGAGGTGCAGACACTGCCATGATCCGAGTCGTACTTCCGGCGCATCTGCGGACGCTGGCGCGCGTCGACGGCGAGGTAACGATCGAGATCGAGGGGCCGGCGACGCAGCGGTCCGTGCTCGATGCGCTCGAGACGTGCTACCCCGTGCTGCGCGGGACGATCCGCGACCACGTGACGCGGGAGCGGCGGCCGTTCCTGCGATTTTTCGCATGCGCGGAGGACTGGTCACTCGAGCAGCCGGACGCGCCGTTGCCGGAGGCGGTGGCGAAGGGGAAGGAACCTTTTATGGTGATAGGGGCGATAGCGGGGGGCTAGCAGGCGGCGGAGAGTTTCACCAAGGGGAGTTTGCTCGATGCGAAGATTGCAGATCATTGGAATGTTCTTTCTGGGCCTGCTTACAGCTCGCTGCGCGCACGCTCAGAAGGTCACGGTCGAATTCGATCAAAACGCCGATTTCAGCAAGTACAAAACCTTCGCCATCCGCAGCGGCGAGCTGAGCAGCCAGAACCCTGCCCTGAACAGCGATCTGGTGAAAAAACATATCGACGCGGACATCGAACACGATCTAACGGCGAAGGGATTGACGGAGGTAACCGGGCCATCCGACCTCAACGTGCGGTATCACTTCGGATCGGCGCGCAAAACAGAAGTGGAGGCGTATCCTGCGGGCTGGTACGGCTGGGGCACACGCTACGTGAGAGTACCCTACGCCGAGGGCACGTTGGTGATCGACTTGAGGGACCCGACCACTCGGTCGCTGGTGTGGCGCGCGATCGCCAGCGAGGAAAAAAACGACGCCACAAAGATCGAGGGCAAATTGGACGACATGGTCAAAAAGTCGTTCGAGAAGTACCCACCCAAGCGGAAGTAGCGCGCGGAGTTTCGCCCCACTCAGGGCAAGCGGGCGCTTGCTTTGCCCAATCGATTCCCTTCTATTCCGCGGGCCAAGCGAAATTTTCCTCGCCGAGCGGCACCTGAAGCATTCCTTCGACGGGGAGCACATCCACCGGCAGACCGCCGCTCCAGATCGCGATGCTGACGAGCAGCTCGCGGCAACCGCGCAGGTCGAAAAGTTCGCGGGCGAAACTTACTTCGATGATTTTCCCGTAGGCGGCCGAAACCACCTTTTCCGCGTGCAGCAGACACGCGCCACCCTGCTCGACGATGCAACCGGCGAGTTTCCCGTCCTCAACGCTCAGGGTAATCCGGGTTTCGCGCGAGTCCCACATCGTGAGGCGCAGCTGGAATTCGGGCATCTCCTTGATCACCTCGGCGATGGGGTCCACGCGGAGGTAGAAGTGCGTTGGGCCGAATCCGTAGTAGAACTCGCCGAGGACGTACTCGCGGCCATGCATCGTGCTGCTGCGGTGTTCGGTGGCGTAGAGGCCCGAGCCGAGCCATTCGAAGTAAGTGCTCTCGCGGCCGTCCACGTTGACGGAGAGAAATGCCGCAGGGGGTTCGCGCCGTCCGCGTTCGGGAGCGCGCTTGATGGGGTGCGCCAGCGCCTCGGGCGGCTGCTCACCGAGGGCATTGTAGATTTCGGTGAGATGCTTGCGGTAGAGGGCGTCGAACTCGGCATCGTTGGCCGAGCCGTGCTCTGGGCCGTACCACCAGCACCAGTCGCTGCCCTCAGCGGCGAGGAGCGCGTCGTAGGCGCGCTTGCCGGGACCGTCGAGGGCGAATTCGGACAAAGCCGACGCGGCCTTGGATTTGCTGCGCTTTGAGGAGCCGTGGGCGGGGGCGGCGCGGCGAGCCGCAGCTTCGTAGGCTTCGCGCGCGTCGCGCAGGAGCTCCCAGGCGCGCACGTCCTCGCCATGGCCGATCCAGACGTCGAAGTTGGCGTTGATCCATGACGCCGGGAAAATTCCTTCGAGGCGCGGCTGGTCCTGCACCGCGTGGATGGCCTCGCTGACGGTGAGCGGGCGAATGTCTGGGTCCTGCTCGATGCGGCGATAAAACTGGCGCATGAATTCGCGGCCGTTCTCCGGGTAATACTCCCAGGCGTTTTCTCCGTCGAGGATCACGCTGACGGTGGCAGTGCGGCCGGGAGGCTGGCGGTCTCCGATGGCGCGGATGCGGCGATGAAAATCGTCGGCGGCCGCTTCGGCGCCCATGCGGCTATACACGAAGCCGACGAGATCGGAGAGATAGTGGTCGCGGAAGAATCCGCTCATCGAAGTTCCGTTGCGCTCGAAACGCCACGGCGTGTAGAGGTCGGGACCGTTCTCGGGATAGCCGGAGGGATCGCGCCAGAAGCCGATGTTGCGAGTACGGCCGAGGACGCCTTCGTCCGTGGCGAACCACTTGAATCCAAGGTCGGCAGCGATTTCGAGCGCCTCATCCGAGACGGAGCCCTCGGACGGCCACAAGCCCGCGGGCGGACTGCCGAAGACGCGTTCGTGGAACTGCCGGGCGCGAACAAGGTGTTCGCGGGCATCCTGAGGATAGCGGAAGGCCGGCTGGGGCAGCGGCGTATGAGCGTTGGCGACGCGCGCGATATCGGTATCGCAGAGCAGGGGCAGGATCGGATGGTAGTAAGGCGTGGTGGAGACTTCGATCTGACCGCGCGCAGCGGCGAGGCGATATTCGGGCAGCACGGCAGCGAGCAATTCGTGCTGCTTGTCGAGGAGCACCGCTTTGTCGTCCTCGCTGAAGTCGCGGCCTTTGGCCGAAAGCTCGCGGACCGCGGGATCCTTCGCGAGATATTCCTCGTCGATCCAGGCGAGCTGCGAAAGCACCTGAAGGTCGCGCCAGTCGCGGGCGTTCCAGTGCGCGACGCAGGCTTCGGTTCCGGCCGAGCGGAGTTGCGATTGCAGGTCGGCGTAACGGGGCCAGCGCTGAAGGTAGTTGTCGTTCACCTGAAAGGCGCGCTCGAGCGCTTCGCGCTTCTGGTCCGGCGTGAGGCCGTCGGCATTGGCAAACGCAATCTCGAACCACGGCTCCTGGAACTGGCCGCTCGCGTATTCCTCGATCTGCTCGGCGAGCAGAGGCACGAAGTTGAACGTGGCGTGAACGCCGGGGAACTCTTCGAGCAGCTTCACCATGCCCCAGTAGTCTTTCAGAGCGTGGAGGCGCGTCCACGGCAGTAGATAGCGCCCCGTGGCGGGGTCGCGGTATTGCGGCTGGTGCATGTGCCAGAGAATGACGAGATTCACACGGCTCAACTGGGCGGGCCCTCCCGATCCTGTTTCGCGGTTTTTGGCTTCACATATGTACTTTCAACCAGAGATCGTGACTTGCGATTTCCGAGTTCACTGCATCCCAGTGCTAGAATGGCCGAGCGCTCTCTCATGCGTCTGCTCGATCGATACATCTGCCGCGAAGTAGTTTCGCACGCCGCCCTGGGTCTTGCTGTCTTCACTTTTGTGTTTTTCGTGCCGCAACTGGTGCGGCTAATGGATCTGGTCGTCCGCCACTCGGGAGGCGCGGGGACCGTGGCGCTGCTGTTTCTTTGCACGCTGCCGCCGGTGCTGGCGTTCACGCTGCCGATGGCGGTGCTCCTCGGCGTGCTGATCGGGCTCGGGCGCATGTCCGCGGACAGCGAGATCGTGGCCCTGCACGCGTCCGGCATCGGGCTGCGACGGATGCTCGCGCCCATCGGCTTCGTCGCGCTGATCGCGACGCTCGGCACGCTGGCGACAACCTTCTGGCTGAGTCCCCTTTCGCTTCGCACGCTTCGCTCCCTGGAAGGCAAGCTGCTCACGTCTCAGGCGGCCTTCTCGATTCAGCCGCGCGTCTTCGACGAACGATTTCCGCACTTCATATTATACGTACAAGACGTGGAAGCCGCCGCATTGCAGTGGCGTGGAGTCTTCATCGCTTCGACGGGCGGCCTGGGGCTGCGGGAAGAGGCGCAATCGGGCGAAGGATCGCCAGGGGCGAACGAGTCCACGATCACGATTGCGCGGAGCGCTTTCATCGTTCCCGGCCCCGCCCAGGGCCAGATCGAACTGCAGCTTGGCAGCGGCAGCACTCATCAATACGACCCACACGACCCGGACCGATACAACGTGACGACCTTCGGCGAGAACGACATTCCGATCGACATCTCGGCGGCCAGCGCGGCGCCGAAGAATGCGCCACTCTCCGCGTCCGAACAGCCGGTTGGAGCACTGCTTGCCGATCACGGCCCCCGCTGGCGCGAAGAGCGCGTCGAATTCCAACGGCGGATCGCTTTTCCCGCCGCGTGCCTTGTGTTCGCGCTGCTTGGCGTGCCGATCGGAGTGCGGCCCCGGCGGGGCGGCCGCGCGGCCGGATTGATTCTTGCGCTGGTGCTGATCGGCGGGTATTACTTCCTATTCGTGTACGGCATTCACATGGCCCAGCAAGGACGCATCGATCCGTGGATCGGCGTGTGGGCGGCGAACATCGCGACGGCGCTGGCCGGGCTGGTTCTCTTTCGCCGCATCGAGAACATACGCAAGCCAAACCCGTTCGTCGCGTGGGCGGAGTCGATCTGGCTGCGGCGGCAGAAGGCGCGCGAAGCCGCAGCGGCGCAGGCGACGCCTTCGCCCGTGTCGAATGGTCCTCTGTCCATGGCCTCCGCATCTGTGGCGGCGCGCATCGCCGGGGCGGCGCGAACGCGCAGCGCCACGGCTTTTCCGATGCTCGTCGACGTCTACCTGCTGAAGCAGTTTCTCTACTACCTGCTGGTGCTGCTCGCCGGCTTCCTGCTGATCTTCGATGCATTCACACTTTTCGACCTGCTCGGGGACATCAGCCGCAATCATGTTTCGGCGCTGACGGTGCTGAGCTATTTCCGGTATCTGGTTCCGCTGATGATCTACGAGCTCGCGCCGCTGGCGACACTGGTTGCGACGCTGGTTACGCTGGCGGTGCTGGCCAAAAACAACGAGGTCATCGCGCTGAAGGCAAGCGGCATCAGCCTTTATCGGATCGTGCTGCCGCTGCTGCTCGCGGGGTGCCTAGTGGCGGGGGGAATGTTCGTCCTCGACAACACGTTCCTGCCGTACGCCAACCAGAGGCAGGACGCTCTGCGGAACCGGATCAAGGGACGGCCCGCGCAGACTTATTTCGAGCCCGCGCGCCAGTGGATCTTCGGCGAAAACACGAAAATCTACAACTACGAGCTCTTCGATCCCGACCGGCAACTTTTTGGGGGCTTGAATGTGTTCGAGCTCGATCCGGCGACGTTTCAGATCCGGCGCCGCATCTTCGCCTCGCGCGCAACGTGGGAGGCGAGCGAGAGCACATGGGTGCTGACGGGCGGGTGGGTGCGCGACTTCGACTCCGATGGCCGCATAGTACGGTACGATCCGTTCAAGGCGACTTCCCTCCCCGAGCTGACCGAACCACCGGGATATTTCCGCCGGGAGGTGCGCCAGTATTATCAGATGAACTGGCGGCAACTGGGCGCGTACATCGCAAGCCTGCGGCAGGCGGGTTTCGACACCGCGCGCCTGGCGGTGCAGTGGCAGAAGAAATTCGCGTTTCCGGTGATCGCCGCGATTATCGTCTTTCTCAGCGCGCCTTTCGCTTTTCTCACAGGGACGCGCGGGGCCGTGGGCGGCCTGGCCCTCGCCTTTGGAATCGGAATCAGCTACTGGGCTACCTCCGCGCTGTTCGAGGCGATGGGGTCGGTGGGGCAATTGCCCCCACTGCTGGCCGGATGGGCGCCGGACGTGATCTTCGGCTTCCTCGGCGTGTATTTCTTCCTGCGAATGCCGACTTGATGATGGGTGAATTCGGCTGCCTTACTTTCGCTTCGCGCTCTTTCTCTCCTCGATGACAGCTTGCGCCGCCGCTAGCCGCGCGATGGGCACGCGGAAGGGCGACGCGCTCACGTAGTTCATGCCCGCGCGATGGCAGAACTTCACGCTTTCAGCATCCCCACCATGCTCGCCGCAGATTCCGATCTTCAGGTTGGGCCGGGTCTTCCGCCCGCGAGCGATGGCCCACAGAATCAGCATCCCCACACCTTCGACGTCGAGCGTCTGGAATGGATCATCCTTGAAAATGGCAGCCTTGGCCTGGTCGACGTACTCGGGCAAGAACCGGCCCGCGTCATCGCGCGAAAGGCCCATTGTGGTCTGTGTCAGGTCGTTCGTACCGAAGGAGAAGAATTCCGCCACTTCGGCGATCTGATCGGCCAGCAGGGCCGCACGCGGAAGCTCGATCATCGTGCCGACGAGATACTCAAGTTTCACTTTAGACTCGGAAATGATCGCGTCGGCCACTCGGCGCGTGGCCGTATCGAGAATCTTGAGTTCTTTTCGATCGAGCGTGAGTGGATGCATGATCTCAGGTAACACTTTAATGCCGCGCCTCTTACAATCGATGGCGGCCTCGATAATCGCCCGCACCTGCATCTCAAGAATCTCCGGAAACGTGATCGAAAGCCGACAGCCGCGATGGCCGAGCATCGGGTTCGCCTCGTGCAGTTGTTCGACCCTGCGGGCCACCGCTTCCGGCGAGATGCCTATCTTCTTTGCGAGCTCTTCCTGCTTGACGGGATCGTGAGGCACGAATTCATGCAAGGGCGGGTCGAGCAGCCGGATCGTCACCGGAAAACCGTCCATGGCCTCGAAAATTCCGGTGAAATCGCGCCGCTGGAAAGGAAGCAGCTTGTCGAGCGCCTTGCGGCGGGCCTCCGGCGCATCCGCCAGGATCATTTCCTGGATGGCCTCTTGCCTCTCGGCGCTCTTCTCCGGATGTTCGAAATCCTTGAAGAACATGTGCTCGGTACGGCAGAGGCCGATGCCCTGAGCTCCCATCGCGCGAGCCGCACGGGCGTCCTGAGGGGTATCCGCGTTCGTGCGCACGCCAAGCTTTCGCACCTTATCGGCCCATTTCATCAATGTTTCATAGGCCTTGGGTGGTTCGGGGCGCACGAGCGCGATTTCGCCCGTATAGACCGAGCCATCGCCGCCGTCGAGTGTGAGCCATTCGCCTTCGTGGACGACGCGGCCATCCACACTCATCTGTTTCGCTTCCGCGTCAATGTCGAGATTGTCAGCTCCCACGATGCAACACTTGCCCCAACCACGGGCGACCACGGCGGCGTGGCTCGTCTTGCCGCCAGTAGCCGTGAGAATCCCCTGCGCCACGTACATCCCACCCACGTCTTCCGGGCTCGTTTCCCGCCGAACGAGGATCACTCTCTCGCCGCGCGCCGCCCATGCTTCCGCCTCGTGAGCCGTGAACACGGCCTTACCCACCGCCGCCCCAGGCACTGCGTTGATTCCCTCAGCGAGCTTGCGGTGGATAAGGTCCGTGCGCTGTAGTTTTGGATCGAGCACAGGATAGAAAAGCCGCTCGATGTCTTCCGATTTGACGCGTTCAAGTGCTTCTTCAACTTTAATCAGCTTCTCGTTGGCCATGTCCACTGCCATGGAAAACGCCGCCGACGGAGAGCGCTTGCCCGTGCGCGTCTGAAGCATGTAGAGCCTGCCGTTCTCGACGGTGAACTCCATATCCTGCATGTCGCGATAGTGCCTTTCGAGTTTTTCACGGACGCGCTCGAGTTGAGCGTAGACCTTCGGCATGCGGCTCTTCAGTTCGCTGAGGTGCAGCGGCGTGCGAATGCCTGCCACAACATCTTCGCCCTGGGCATTTAAAAGGAAGTCGCCAAAGAAGGTCTTTTCGCCCGTCGAAGGATCGCGCGTGAAACAGACACCCGTGCCGGACTCTTCGCCGGTATTCCCAAAGACCATCTGCACGACGTTGACGGCCGTGCCGAGCAAACCGGTGATCTTCTCCACGCGCCGATAGGTGACAGCCTTTTCGCCCATCCACGACGAGAAAACAGCGCCGATTGCGCCCCAGAGCTGCTCGATCGGATCCTGCGGAAAATCCTTCCCTGTCTTTTGCTTGAAGTAGGCTTTGTATTCGCCGACAAGCTGGCGCCAGCCGTCGGCGGTGATCTGCGTGTCGTCCTTCACGCCGAGGGAATTTTTGAGGCTGCGCAGGCGCGTTTCGAGATCTTCTTTGGGCAGGCCGATGACGACGCTCGAGTACATTTGAACGAAGCGGCGATAGGCGTCCCACGCAAAGCGGTCGTTTTTCGTGGCGCGCGCGAGGCCCTCTACGGATTTGTCGTTCAGACCGAGGTTGAGGATCGTCTCCATCATCCCCGGCATCGAGCGGGCGGAGCCAGAACGGACGCTGACGAGGAGCGGATCGGCTGCGTCGCCGAGTTTTTTCTTTGTGAGCTTCTCAAGGCGCGTAACGTTCTTCGCAACCTCAGCATGAAGCTCGCGGGGATACTTTTGCCCATGCTTGAAGTAGTAGTCGCAAGTCTCGGTTGTGATGGTGAACCCAGCCGGAACCGGAAGGCCAATGCGCGTCATTTCTGCAAGGCCGGCTCCCTTGCCGCCGAGCAGATCCCGCATGTCGCTAGTTCCGTCCGCTTTTCCCGCCCCGAAGAAATATACGTATTTCATCTCGCTCCTCAGATTATTGGGTGGTGCTTTGTATTCGGTCGATTTTGTCGGCGCGCCAACAACTGAATCATAGCTTGAAGCTATGGCACTACGCTTGAAGCGTTGCTTGAGGTGTCTCTTTCGACTCCTCCGCGACCAGTTCGGAGAAATCCGCGATCGTCGAGAATTCCTTTAACAAAGTACCGAGCAGCGCGATACGGTTTCGACGCAAATCCTCGTCTTCAACCATTACAAGAACTTTGTCGAAGAAATGATCGACTGCGGGACGCAGTTCCGAGATTTTCTCAAGCGCCACTCGATATTTCTTTTCCTTCTTCCGCTGCGCGGCTTCTTCGCCGATTCGCTGCACCGCCGTGTAGAGTTGCAGCTCCGCCGCCTCGCGCAGGAGGTCGGGCCGGACGTGGGTCTGCTCCTTGTCGCCTTTCCCGGCGGACTTTTCCAGGATGTTGCGGATGCGCTTGAAGCTGACCGCGAGCGGCACCAGATTTTTCGTGTTGCGGATGGCTTTCACGGCGGCGGTTCGTTCGACCGCATCCACGAGGTCGTCCGCGCCAGCCGCGAAAGCGGCGTTGATCTCGTCATGGGCAAAGCCGCGGCGCTCACGCAGAATGTAGCGCGCGCGTTCGAGGAGAAAATCGAGGACATGCTGCTCGACCATGGCTGATGCTTCGATCCGCGGCGCGTGCTCCCGGAGCGCGATCCCCGCAGCCGAGATTGCGGCCGAGAGCGAAAGCGGCAGTTTCATTTCCAGGATGATCTTGGCGATGCCAAGCGCAGCCCGGCGCAAAGCGAAAGGATCACTTGAACCTGTGGGGATGGCGCCCACGGCAAAACAGGCAACGAGCGAATCGAGCTTGTCCGCGAGAGCGACCACACAGCCGGTTAAATTGCGCGGGATGGGATCGTCCAGGCCAAGCGGCTTGTAGTGGTCGTAGATGGCCGAAGCGATTTCCTCAGGCTCGCCCTGCGCGCTGGCATAAAGGCCACCGACGACTCCCTGGAGCTCCGGAAATTCGCGAACCATCTCCGTGACGAGATCGCATTTTGCAAGCTCCGCGGCGCGGTCCGAGCCTGCGACGTCCGCGTGCGCGACGCCGCTCGAAAACCACTGCTCGGCGAGCCAGCGCGCGAGCCAGCGGGTGCGCTCGACTTTGTCGCCATAGCTGCCCAGGCGGCGCTCGTAGGTGACGGCGGCGAGCTTGGGTAGGTAGTCCCCGAGGGGGCGCTTCTGGTCCGTTTCCCAGAAAAATTGCGCGTCGGCGAAACGCGCGCGCAGCACGCGCTCGTGGCCGGAGCGGACAAGCCCCTTGGGGTCGCGCGGCAAATTGATCACCGCCAGAAAGTGCGGCGCGAGGTCGCCCGAACGATTCTCGACGGCAAAATACTTCTGATGGCCGCGCATCACGGTGATCAGGATCTCGTCGGGCAGCGCGAGGAACGCCGGATCAAAGCTGCCGAGGATGACGCTCGGGTACTCGTTGAGGTAGGTGACGAGCTCGAGCAGCGCCGCGTCCTCGTGCGGGCGCAAGCCCTTACGCGTGGTCAGCGAACGCAGCTCCGCCTCGATCTTCGATTTTCGCGCGGCAGGCTTGCACAATACGAAGTTCCTCTTGAGCTTCGGCTCGTAATCGCCGGGGCCCGTGAGAGCGATGCTCCGCTTGCCGAGGAAGCGGTGGCCATCCGTGTGGCGCCCAGCATGGACTTCCGCGAACGAGCACGGGATCACTTTGCCGTCGAGTAACGCCACGATCCAACGGATGGGGCGGATGAAGCGCGGGCTCTGGGCTCCGGCCCAGTACATCGAGCGCGGCCAGGCGATTTCGTGGATCGCCTCGGGCAGAGCCTTCTGCAGAATCTCGCCGGCCGATTTTCCATGGACGACCTGCTTGACGGCGAGGTACTCGCCCTTGGGCGTGTTCACGATCGACAATTTTGAAACGGGTACGCCTTGCTTCTCCGCGAAGCTGAAGGCAGCGCGGGTCGGCGCCCCGGAAGGATCAAAGGCGACGGATTTTGGCGGGCCTGTAATCTCGCGCGTGATATCTTCCTGTTTTACTCGAACACCGCGAGCGATGGCGACGAGCCTTCGTGGCGCGCCAAAAGTTTCAATTGATTCTTGAGCTGTCGGCGTGTCGACCAAATTGTGCGTAGAGAGCTGAGTCGCAAGTATCGCTTTAAATTGCTGGGCGGCTTTCTCGATCATTCCCGCCGGGATCTCTTCACAGCCGATTTCGAACAGAAGCTCCGCCCGCGCAATCCCGCGCGAACGATTCCCAATCGATGCCACACGTCGCTTCATGCCCCGACCTCCGCGTGTGCGACCACTGCCCCGCTCACCGCCGCGCGCTGATCGAGCCAGGTGCGCGCCACCTGCGTGGCAAGTTTGCGGACACGCCCGATCATCCCGGCGCGCTCGGTGACGGAGATGGCGCCGCGCGCATCGAGCACGTTGAACAGATGCGAGCATTTCAGGCAGAGGTCGTAGGCCTGGAGAACGGGAAATCGCCGAATCGCATTGCCTTTGAGCTTCGCGTACTCGGCGAGCAGGCGCGCGGCTTCGGCTTCGACCAGATCGAACTGCTTGCGCGTCGAGACGGCGTCGGCAAAATCGAAGCTGTACGCGGAGAACTGTTCCTCCTCGGCGAGCCGCACCGCGCGATAGCTCACCGTGTCCGACCACATCACGTCGTAGACATTCTCGACGTCCTGCAGGTAAGCGGCAATGCGGTCGAGCCCATACGTCAGCTCGACGGAAATCGGGTCGAGATCGACGCCGCCGCACTGCTGGAAGTAAGTGAACTGGGTGATCTCGAGACCGTCGAGGAGAACCTGCCAGCCGATGCCCCACGCGCCAAGCGTCGGGGATTCCCAGTTGTCTTCTTCAAAGCGAACATCGTGCTCCTTCAAGTTGATGCCAACAGCCGCGAGGCTTTCAAGATATAAGTCCTGAATATCGGCGGGCGATGGCTTGAGTATTACTTGAAGTTGCGTGTGCTTGTAGAGGCGGTTCGGATTTTCGCCATATCGGCCGTCGGTGGGACGGCGGCTCGGCTGCGCATAGACGACGCGATAAGGATCGGGGCCGAGTACGCGCAGGAAAGTCTCCGGGTGCATGGTGCCGGCGCCAACCTCGACATCGTAGGGCTGCTGCAGGATGCAGTCGCGGCTCGTCCAGTAATGTTCAAGTTTCAGTAGAAGATCCTGAAACGTGAGGCCCTTGCGCTTTGGCGCGGCCTTCGTTTTTTGCGGCTTCGTCTTCACGCTGGAGACTCCATAAGTTCCCGCGATGCGAGCTTGCGGTCGATTTGGTGCTCGATGAGATCGAGCATCGCGTCCGTCAATTCCCTAAGGGCGCGCGGTTCCGGAACCTCGGAGCCGGAACCATTGCTATCGATACGATCGAGGCGCTCGGCCAGCATCTTTCGCGCTGCCGCGAGCGCCAGCGGCGAAAGTACACGCATGCCCGGCTTACGGCACTGGGAGCAAGCAATCGCCGAGGCGGCCGACGAAAAATACGCTGGATCGGTCGCGCCCAGGGCCTTCCCACAGCGCCCGCAACGATCGAGAGGCGGCAGCCAGCCGCCAAGTTTCACCGTCCACAGCGCAAAATAGGCCAGCGGCAATTCCGGCTTGCCCGTACGTTTCACCGCTTGGGCCGAAAGCAGAAGCAGGCGGAAGTTCGCGTCATTGGCTTCGCGCTCCGGCAAGACCGCCTCGGTGACCTCCGAGAAAAGCGCGAGGGCGATACTTGAGGCGTAATCGCCGAAGGCGCCGAGAAAGGATTCGATCATCTCGCACTGGTTGATGCGGACGAGGTCGCGCGTCTCCCGCTCGAAGAACCAGATGCGAATGTGCGAGAGGCGTTCGAGCGTGGAGCCGAACCGGCTCTTGGGCCTGCGCGCTCCCGCCGCCACTCCACGGACGCGCCCCATCGCGCGCGAGAGGAAGCTCACCAGCCGATCGGCCTCGCCGAGCGGGAAGCTTTGCAAAACAATGGCCTCAGATTCATGAAGTGGCATGTGAAGTGTCGGCACGCCGACGGACCGCCGGGACCGCTCACGGTTCATCGATATGATACACGCACCGGGATTAGGACAGTCCGCGCGAGCCGCATGTATGGAACAAATTTTTCTACCACAGCACAGCATAGCGCGCAATTGATAAACGACTGCAGGCAATTGTTCGGCGCGCCGTTTGCAAATTTGCCGAGGTCGGCTAGAGTGTTCGGGCAATGGCACCGGCCGAGCCATCTTCTATCAGCGACGTCGTCGGAGTGGGAATCAACGCCACGGACACGATCATTCGTCTGCCGCACTTCCCCGACCTGGACTCGAAGGTCGAGATCATCTCGACGGAGACGCGGCCCGGAGGTCAGGTGGCGAGCGCTATGGTCGCTTGCCGGCGGTGGGGGCTCAGTGCCCGGTACGTGGGTAAGATTGGCGACGACGCAGCAGGCAAACTTCAAGTTGAGGAGATGCGGCGTGCGGGCGTCGAAACGCACTGGATCACGGCGCCCCGATGCGCGAGCCAGACGTCGTTTATTCTGGTTGACGAATCTTCGGGCGAGCGCACGGTACTGTGGAAGCGAGATTCAAGAATCGCCTTAACGCCCGAAGATTTGAAGCGCGAATGGATTCGCGGCGCGCGCGCTCTGCTCGTCGATGGACATGACACGGAGGCCGCGGCCCAGGCGGCACGCTGGGCGAAGGAAGAAGGAGTCCCAGTTGTCGGCGACTTCGACAATCGCTACCCGGGAGTTGAAGACTTACTTGAGTATGTGGACTTCCCTATCACATCGAAAGATTTCCCTGAGAGGCTGACCGGAGAGAAGGACTTGTTGAAGTCGCTTCCGCGCATCTTTGAACACTTCAAGTGTCGCTTGATCGCGGCGACGCTCGGCCGTTTGGGCGTGCTTGCATGGAACGGCGAGACGTTCATTCTCTGCTCCGGTTTCCGCGTGAACGCCGTTGACACGACCGGGGCCGGCGACATTTTTCACGGAGCGTTTCTCTACGGACTCGTGCGCGGATGGCAGGTGGAAGAAACACTTGAATTCAGTTGCGCGGCGGCGGCGCTGAATTGTGAAGGCATGGGAGCGCGCGGCGGAATCGCCTCGCTTGCGGAAATCGACAAACTGCGGCGGAAAGGCGAGAGTTCCGAGGCAGCCTACAGCTCGGAACAGTTGGAGGCTGCCGCCCGGGCTGCGGCGCGCATCGGAGCAGGACCATGATCCCCCTGAAGGACATGACTCCGCGGCGGTCCCTGCCCGTAATGACGCTGCTGCTGATCGCCGTGAATATTGTCGTGTTCGTGCACCAAGTCATGTTGCCGGCGGCGGCTGCTGATTTGTTCATACGGACGTACGGTCTCGTTCCGGCGAAAATTGGGTTCGCGCTCGCCGGAAGGCATTACACGCTGGCGCAGGCCCTGCTGCCGTTCTTCACCTGCATGTTCCTGCACGGCGGATTCCTGCACATTCTCGGCAATATGTGGTTCCTCTGGGTTTTTGGCGCGAACGTCGAGGACCGGATGGGATCTTTCCCCTATCTACTGTTCTACCTCGTCTGTGGGATCGGCTCGGGCATCTCGGAGGCGGCGTTTTCGTGGGGATCGCACATCCCATCGATCGGAGCCAGCGGCGCGATTTCGGGCGTGCTCGGGGCATACATCGTATTCTTTCCCCGGTCCCGGATACTGACCCTGATTCCTCTTTTCATCGTCTGGTTCACTTGGCGAATCCCAGCGATTGTTTTCATCGGCCTGTGGTTCCTCGTGCAGTTCCTGAGCGGAGTCGGTTCGTTGGGAGCTACTAATTCGGGCGGCATCGCGTGGTGGGCGCACGTCGGCGGCTTTCTGTTGGGATTGCTCCTAGCACGAATCATGGCTCCATCGAGCCGCCCTGTGTATTCCGACTATTAAGGTTCAGCATGAAGATGGGAAAATGGAGTCGGCTTGCCGACAGTTTGAGCTTAAGTTGAACTGGATGCGCTGACCGAATCTTGGTGGCCTCGGAAACTTTAAAGTAAAACATCAGAATCCATCGCAGAATGCCCCCATCGCCGACTCCTTCTGCGTTCCCCATCGCAAATTTCGCGGATTTTTACGGTTACCGCCCTTCTCGGGAGTTATCGAGCTGTTGCTTGTAATCTTCCGCATGACTCCGTGCCAAAGCTCGTCAGAGCACAGGGGGTCAAACCGGCGCGACGAAATGAAGCTCCTTCAACTCTCGTGAGTGTGTGAAAATGAGGCCGCGATCGCCCTCATATTCGAGCGTGTAGCTCTCGGAGCATGTGTTGCACAACCAGAAATGTTGCACCGAGTGAGTATTCGGAGGCGGCTCGCCATCCTTGTGGCTCAGATGAAGCCGAAATAATTGCCCTTCCTTGTAGTGGAACGAGGCTGAACACTCCGGATTCGCGCATTTCGGAAACCTGGTCGCTTCTCTCCCGAGATTCGCATGGTTCAGTGGTGGTTTCGAAACCACTTTCGTTCTTGCGCTTGTTCCCGGAGGATGGGATTGGTTCTGGGCTTGCTCGCGTTCCAGCTCTTGGATCGTAACCCTCAGCCACCTCGAGACAGCCGTCTCGATCACCTCCTGAGTTCGCCGGTGGTACAGCGAATCAAGTGTTTCGCCCTGTTCGTTCAAAGGAATGTGCCGACAGGGGATTTTCTCCTTCCGGCGGTCCAGAGGAACTAACCCAAACAACACGCACTCAGAGCACGGTCTGCGATCTTCCAAACGGCCGTAATTCAAGCAGGTCGGCGAATCTTGGAAAATGCATTGCTGACGCGAGGAGGGTTTCGCGTAGCCTCCCTTTTCAAGAAACTCAAGCTCAGATTTCAAGAGGGCCAAAACGTCGGGGTCATCTTTCGGCATATACAGCCCCCGCTGACACAAGCAACGTGGCTCCGTACCTGTCGCGTGTCTGTGAGAAGCGTCACATACCGCCGTGATCCAGCTCACACTGGGGCGCCTGTGAATGATGCCCTCGGATACAAAAAGCTTGGGAAACTTAAACATGCAAACCGCGAACTGATCTACTTGCCTGCAGGGCAGTTGTGCAACGGCGGCGAAGATTGTGCTAAGGTAAACAGTTTCATCGAGGACGTAGCGATTCACGATTCAAGCAGCGCTAATCGGGCCTGGGGAGATAGCGAGCCATGAAGAGTTCGTACAGCGGGATAGCGGTCCCTTCAGACGGGCAGGTGATCGAGTACAGCGGCAGCGAGTTCCACGTTCCCGACCGGCCGATCATCCCCTTCATCGAAGGCGATGGCACGGGACGCGACATCTGGAAGGCGTCACGGCGTGTATTCGACGCGGCCGTCGAGAAGGCATACGGCGGCAAGCGCAAGATCGCGTGGTTGAAAATCTATGCAGGCGAGGAATCATTCAATCTCTTCAAGGACTGGCTCCCTCAAGACACCGTGGACGCGATTCGCGATTTCCGCGTCGCGATCAAAGGCCCGCTGACGACTCCGGTGGGCGGCGGAATCCGCTCGCTGAACGTGACACTGCGGCAACTGCTCGATCTCTACGCCTGCGTCCGCCCGGTGCGCTATTTCAAGGGCGTCCCGAGTCCCGTGCTGCATCCGGAGAGAATGAACATCGTCATCTTCCGCGAAAACACAGAAGACGTTTACGCCGGGCTCGAGTGGAAATCCGGCACGCCCGAAGTTAAGAAACTCGCCGATTTCATCAACAGCGAGATGCTGAAGGGGACCAAAAGGCAGCTGCCCGAGGCTGCCGGCATCGGCATCAAGCCCATCTCGCCCGGCAACACGAAGCGTCTCGTTCGCCGCGCGATCCAGTACGCGCTCAAGAACAAGCTCCGCGTCGTGACGCTGGTGCACAAGGGCAACATCATGAAGTTCACCGAGGGCGCCTTTCGCGACTGGGGCTACGAGCTCGCGGTCGAGGAGTTTCGCCCGCAGATCGTCACCGAGCGCGAGAGCTGGATTCTCGACAATAAGGACAAAGACGCCGGCATCTCGATCGAAAAAAACGCCGCGCTGATCGAGCCGGGGCTCGAGCAGGCCACGGAAGATTTCAAGAATACGATCTACGCCGAAGTAAAGCGGACGCTCGACGCCCTCTACACAACTCATGGCCGCGGCCAGTGGAAACAAAAACTCCTGATCAACGACCGCATCGCCGATTCCATCTTTCAGCAGGTGCTCACGCGCGCGGACGAGTATCAGGTTCTCGCGACGCCCAATTTGAACGGCGACTACATCTCGGACGCCTGCGCGGCGCAGGTCGGCGGTCTCGGCATGGCCCCCGGCGCAAACATCGGCGACGGCTACGGCTGCTTCGAAGCGACCCACGGCACCGCGCCGAAGTATGCGGACAAGGACGTCATCAACCCAAGCTCGGTGATGCTGTCGGGCGTGATGATGTTCGAGTTCATGGGCTGGAAGGAAGCGGGGATCATGATCGAGGAGGGCATCGCCCGGACGATCCAGCAAAAGCGCGTGACCTACGACCTCGAGCGATTGATGACGGGCGCGACCAAAGTGAGCACGACAGAATTTGCCACGTCCATCATTGAGAACATGCAGGCACCGGCGAGCGTGAGCCGCTAAGAACGCCGCGATGGCATTCCTCTCATTCGAACTCGTGTGCGGCAATAACACTTCAGACATTACTTTAATTAAGGAGACGCACTCATGCGGAAGAAGGTGACGGTTGTGGGAGGTGGATTTGTCGGCTCGACGACAGCTCAACGAATTCATGATGCCGGGCTGGCGGACGTAGTGCTTACAGATATTCTTGAGGGCGTGCCGGCTGGCAAGGCGCTGGACATGGCGGAGTCCGGTCCGATTCTCGGCACCGACGCACATGCGGCCGGAATCTCCACGGCAGGTGGCGACTACAAGGAGACGGCGAACAGCGACATCATTGTCATCACGGCAGGCTTCCCGCGGAAGCCGGGCATGAGCCGCGACGACCTGCTTAAGGCGAACTACGACGTGATCAAAGCCGTCGTCGAAGCGGTCGTCAAGCTCTCGCCGAACGCGATACTGATCATCGTGACGAATCCGCTCGACGCCATGGCGCAGGCCGCCTTCAAAGTCAGCGGATTCCCGAAGAGCCGCGTGCTCGGCATGGCCGGCGTGCTCGACTCGGCGCGGATGAGCACGTTCGTGGCGGCAGAGCTTGGCGTCTCCGTCGAGAACGTGCATTCGTTCGTGTTGGGCGGCCATGGAGACGACATGGTGCCGCTCGCGCGCTATTCCACCGTCGCGGGAATCCCCCTCCCCGAGCTGATATCAAAAGAGAAGCTTGAAGCCATCATCGTCCGTACGCGCAAGGGTGGGGCGGAAATCGTGAACCTGCTGAAGACCGGCTCGGCGTATTACGCGCCGTCGGCTGCGGCGGTCGAGATGGTCGAGGCAATCTTAAAGGATAAAAAGAAGATTCTGCCCTGCGCGGTCTACCTCGAAGGCGAGTACGGGATCACGGGGCTGTTCGTCGGCGTGCCCGTGAAGCTGGGTGCGAAAGGCATCGAGCAGATCATCGAGATCAAGCTCACGCCGGAGGAAAAGACGGCGCTGGACAAGTCCGCCGCGTCCGTCCGCGAACTCGTCAACGTCCTCGGCGTGTAAGTCTGGCCACAAGCCAAGTCATGGGCGGCGAGCCATCGTGGTCCGCCGCCCCCCTTTAGGTTCGCCGGACGTGCGGCCGGCGGCCTTCGATCGTCAATTACTGTGCCAGCGCCAGCGACCACACGAAATCCCGGCGGACGTATTCTTGCCCAGGTGGCAGAGGTGCCGGGGCACCGATCACAAAATCCGGACTCAAACCCTGCCCTTGCTGATTGATCGTGGAGAGATCATGGCAGGTGATGCAGGACGCTGATTTCATCAGTGTGGGATTGCCTGCGTTATCGCCCTCAATGATCGAATTTCCCAGGACCGTCGGCTTGCCTCCGGCAACAAACTCCGTTTGCACGCCGTCGAGGCGGTAATTCCCCCACTCGGGGGCCAGGCCTGCGCTCTTCATCAAGGCCACGAGCGCCGGAGTCCGGTTCGTAGGTGATCCAGAGGTTTTCGGCGGCAGCGAACCCCAGGGATCATCGCATCCGAGAACAACGCAGCGCTGAGGGTTGGTGAAGTTGTTCTGCGGCTCGAAAGTTGCCCATATCCACTTATCGATGAGCTTGGAAATCAGGTGCATCCCTCCCAGGGCGTAACAGGTGCCATTCACGTTCTCGACATGAACTCCCGTGGGCGGGTTGGTGCATGTACTCAATTGAATCCAATCGACCTTCACTTCCACGCCCGGCTTGGCAAAGTCAAAGGTCTTGCCGGCCTTTGCGAACTGGATCTGGCCCTGCTTGGTCGTAAGCTTGTTGGCCGTCACGTAGTTCTGCGCGGAAGGGTTGAGCCGGGCTTCCTCGCAAATGGTGCGCTTGCTCCAGGTGTTGCTGTTGCAATCCTGGTTGGCCGACTCCGGCATCAACTGCTCCGGACGGATCTCGCGCGTACCCCTGGCCCGTTCTTGCATGATTCTGGCCAGCGGGCTCATGTGAAAGCGCGGGCGTTGGCCGCGTTCGAGCAGCATCGGCTCGCCTGAACTGGTATACAACTGGCTCTGCTCGATCCAGTTCTCCCAGACAACGTACGGATATTTGTTGCTGTTCACCGGACAGGTGGCCGCGACGAACAGCTTCCAGGCTGTTTCCTGCACGTTGGCCCCCACGCTCGTGGGGGGCGTGCATCCGGCGCTGGCGGGCGCGGCTGCGGCGCCAGGTGTAGCCGCACGGCTCACGGTAGATTTTGTTCCGAAAACGCACAACGCGAGGATCGCAACCAGGGCCGCGGAAGTGAGGAATGTGCCTTTCATGCGGACTCCTTGTCTTGGCGAGATCTGAGGTTTGGCTCCAGCAAGAAGCCGGAGCGCAGTCCCGCGGAGGCGCATTCTTATCCCGCAGCCCTATATTTGTCAATAGGTTAATATACTGCCGATTATACAAGGCGGGGCCGCGCGGGTCGCAAATGCGCACGGATACTACAGAGCGAACTTCTGCGCCAGCGGGAAGCGCCGGCCGACGCTGAAGGCTTTCGAAGTCACTTTCAACCCCGGCGGCGCCTGTTTGCGCTTGTACTCGCTGCGGTCCACCTGTAGCGCCACCGAGCGGACGAGGTCGAGCGAATAGCCGAAGTGGCTGGCGATTTCGTCGGGCGCCCACAGGTCTTCCACGTAGGCCTTCAGGATGCGGTCGAGGATTTCGTACGGAGGCAGGCTGTCCTGGTCGGTCTGATTCGGGCGCAATTCAGCGGAGGGAGGCTTGGTGAACACCTCGTCCGGGATTCGCTTCCGCTCGCGATTCGCGAAGGTGGCCAACTCGTAGACCATCATCTTCGGCACGTCGGAGATTACGGCCAGGCCACCGGCCATGTCGCCGTAGAGCGTGCAATATCCGACCGCCATCTCGGACTTGTTGCCGGTGCTCAGCACGAGCCAGCCGAATTTATTCGAGAGCGCCATCAAGAGATTGCCGCGGATGCGGGCCTGGAGGTTCTCCTCGGCCGTGTCTTCCGCGCGGCCGGCAAACGGCGTCTCGAGGGTCTTCCGGTAGCTGCGGTACGCGTCGTTGATGTCGAGGACCATGAACTGGATTCCGAGGTTCTCCGCCAGCCGCTTGGCATCCCGCACGCTGCCTTCGGACGAATACGGCCCAGGCATGGCCACACCGAGGACGTTCTCAGAGCCCAGCGCGTCCACGGCCAGCACCGCCACCAGCGACGAATCGATTCCGCCGCTCAGGCCGATCACAACCTTCCGGAAGCCGCATTTGCGGACATAATCCCGCGTGCCGACCAGGAGCGCACGATAGGCGGCATCGAGTTCGTCGGTGATCTGTGGCCGGATGTCTCCCTTTCCCGTGGCCGCATCGAAGAAAACCAGGTCCTCTTCGAACGACTTGGCGAGCGCGGCGATCTCCCCATCGGGCAGGATCGCCACGCTCGAGCCATCGAAGATCAGGCTGTCGTTTCCGCCGACCTGGTTGACGTAGACCACCGGGAGCTTGTGCTTCCGCGCGAGCGCCCGCAGCATGTCGAAGCGCAACGCGCGCTTGTCCAGCACGTACGGCGAGGACGAGATATTCAGCAGCAGCGTGCTTCCCTTCCCGGCCAGTTCCGCGACGGGATCGCGCTGGTAGAGGCGCTTCACCCAGAAGTTTTTGTCGTTCCAACAATCCTCGCAGATCGTGATCCCAAGCGTTTCCGGCCCCAGCACAAACACGTCCTGAGCGTCGGCGGGCTGGAAGTAGCGGCTTTCGTCGAAGACGTCGTAGGTCGGCAGCAGCATCTTGCGCTGCTCGAAGAGAATCCTTCCCGGCGCGACGAGCGCGGCTGAATTCGCCACCGGCTTGCCCGTGTCGTCTCGAGCCTTGCCCACAAATCCCACGAGAGACGGCAACGGGATCTGGTCGGCCAGGCGGGAAAGCTCCTTCTGATTGCGCTGCGCGAAGGCAGGACGCTCGATCAGGTCCTGCGGCGGGTAGCCGCAAAGACACAACTCGGAGAAGACCGCCAAGTCAGCGCCGCCGGACTTCGCCGCATGCGCCAGCTCGACGATCCGCGCCCGGTTGCCTTCGAAATCTCCAACCGTAGGGTTGAATTGCGCCAGGGCGATCTTCATGAGAGGCAAGTAGCATACGGGGCGCGCGCAGGGTTTTCAATGCGCGATGGAGGGTACGGAGCGCTGAGAGTTACGAGACACCGCTGCCTGAATTCGCGCAATAGCACCGCGCAAAAACGAAAGCTCCCGGAGTGGTGGACTCCGGGAGCCGAAGAAACAAACTCCAAGGCAGATTCAAGCGCCCGCACCGCGCCAGGCTTTGCAGCCCGATGGCTTATACGGTGAAGGAGCTGCCGCAGCCGCAGGTGCTCTTGACGTTCGGGTTGTTGAACTTGAAGCCCGAACCCTCGAGCGTCTCGATGTAGTCGATGGATACGCCCTCGAGATACATCTCGCTCATCTGGTCGACCAGGACCTTGAGGCCGTCGAACTCGTACACGTTGTCGCTCGCCTCGTTGATCTGGTTTTCGAAAGCCATGTGATAGCTAAAGCCAGAGCAGCCGCCGCCGACGACGGCCACGCGCAGACCCGTTGGGGCGGGCGTCTGCTGCGACAGGATTTCCTTAACCTTCGTTACGGCTACCGGCGTAAGTTGAACCATTTCTAAATCCTCCGAGGATTGCGCGTCCTCTGTTACGCGCTGCAACCCCAAACACATTATATCAGATGCAGGCAAGGGGCGCGACGCTTCGTAATTGGTGGGTGCTGCTCTAATTGTGTGTTGATGTCCCCGGCCAAGGAGTTCCTGCGTCCCTGTCCTTTTTGAACGCTTCAATCGCAGCCTCCATGCTTTCAATCTTTCGACGGCATTTAGCTATGGTGT
>Ga0187860_1000141_pt1 | contig 71342 bp, 58 predicted proteins | sample June2016WEW_10_4_FD_132981 | JGI IMG/M metagenome (GOLD analysis project Ga0187860, IMG submission 132981) | Peatland microbial communities from SPRUCE experiment site at the Marcell Experimental Forest, Minnesota, USA - June2016WEW_10_40 | ecosystem: Environmental > Terrestrial > Soil >...
CAGGATCTCGACCAGGACGACGATCGCCAGGGCCGGCACCAGCCCCGGGACCGGCAGCCCCACCGCGGCGCAGAACGTGTGCAGCGCGAAGGCGCCGCTCACGCTGTTGACGGCCACCCAGCCGGCGCCCGCGGTCAGGACCTGGAGCCCGGCGGGCAGCAGGTTGCCGAGGAAGCCGAACGCGGCCCGGCTCTCCACCATCTGAGGCACCCCGAGCCGCGGCCCCATCACCGAGAGCAGCCCCTGGAACGCAGAGCCCAGGGCGGTGCCCAGCAGCAGGGCGACGGCGGTCGGCCAGAAACCGCCGCCGAAGAGCACGACGGGGAGCACGCCGACGTAGACGGTGGCGAACTCCAGGTTGGGCGATGCCCACATCCAGAAGAGGTGCAGCGGACGGCCGTGCCGTTCCGAGTCGGGGATGTACTCGATCCCGCCCGGCTCGACGGCGGCGACGCGGGCACCGTAGACACCCTCGCGCACCGGGACGTCGACCTCCGGGCTCGCGGATCCGACCGGCCGAGCCGGGGTCTGCACCGCCTCCGTCACCGCGCCGGCCCTCCGGAGCTCACCGGCCCCGCCCGCCGCTGCCGGCCGCCTCGACGGCCGCGTCGAGCGCCGCCCGGAGGCGGGGCAGCTCGGTGACGGCACGGATCACCGCCACCCCGGCGGCACCGGCGGCGATGCAGGCCGCGGCATTGGTCAGGTCCACCCCACCGATCGCGACCACCGGGATGCCCACCGCACGGCAGATGGCGCCCAGGCCGTCCAGCCCGATGGCGGGGCCGGCGTCCGTCTTGCTCGGGGTCTCCCAGACCGGGCCGGCCCCCAGGTAGAGGGCGCCCTCGGCCTCCGCCGCCCGGGCCTCCTCCAGGCTGCCCGCCGAGCGACCGAAGGGGATCCCCGCCCCCCGGGCGCTCTCCACCCCCGGATCGTCCTGGCCGAGGTGCACGGCCACGCCCAGCACCCGCGCCGCCTCGAGGTCGTCGTTGAGAACGATCATGGCGAGCCCTCCCACCCCCGCGATCGTCTGGCGGCCCACCTGCACCCGCTGGGCGGTGGGCACGTCCTTGAGCCGGAGCTGGACCACCGAGGCGCCGTTGCGAGCCGCCCAGGCCGCCGTGCCGGCGTCGGCGACGATGGCATGGAGGATCACGCCGCGCCGCCCGCCGAGATGACCTCGATGCGCGCCTCGGAGTCCAGGGTCCCCGGGTCGAGGGCCGCCACCGCGTCGTACAGATTGACGTGGAAGCTGCCCGGCCCTCGGGCGCCCACCGCGGCGTGCTCGGCGGCGACCCCGAAGGCCGCCAGTGCCTCGGTCGCAGCGCGGAGCGGATGCTCCGGGTTGACCGCGGCGAAGCAGCCGCACAGCGCCGTCGCCATGCAGCCCGTGCCGGTCACCCGGCCGAGGAGGGCCACCCCATTGCTCACCGCCGTGCTCCCCTCCGGCCCGGCGATGTGATCGATCGGGCCGGTGACCGCGACGGTGCAGCCCAGGGCGTCCGCCGCCGCCAGCGCCAGCCGCCCGGGGTCGCCGGCGGAGACCGAGTCGACCCCGCGGATCTCCGCCATCTCGCCGATGAGCGCCGAGACCTCGGCCGCATTGCCGCGCACGATCGCCACCGCGACCTCGGCCAGGATGCGGCGCGCCGCGCCGGTTCGCATCCGGGTCGCTCCGGCTCCCACGGGGTCGAGCACCACCGGGGTCCCGTGCCGGTTGGCGGCGTGGCCTGCCAGCACCATCGCCTCCACCCACTCGGGGGAGAGGGTGCCGATGTTGAGCACCAGCGCGCCGGCCATCGCGACCATCTCCTCGACCTCGTCGAGGGCGTGCGCCATCACCGGAGAGGCGCCGAGGGCCAGCGTGATGTTGGCCGTCTCGTTCATGACCACGTAGTTGGTGATCTGGTGGACGAGGGGATGCCCGGCGCGGATGGCGGTGAGCGACGCGGCGGGGGAGAAGCCGGGGGCTCCTGTGGGCATCGGGATCACTCCGTGAGAGGGTCGGGGGCGGCGGTGGGGGAGGCCGGCGGCCTGAAGGCCCGGTGGAGCACGTTGACCGGACCGTCGCCCCGGCCGATCTCGACCAGCCCATGGGCCACCGCGTCCGCCGCCACCCGGGCCGCGGTCCGGGCCGCGCCGAGCAGGTCGTCTCCGAGCGCCAGCCGGGCACAGAGGGTGGCCGAATGGGTGCAGCCGGCCCCATGGGTGGCCGGGACCCGGTGGCGGACCATCGGGATCTCGTGGTGCTCGCGGCCGTCGAAGAGGTGGTCGACCGCCTGATCGCCGTGGCCCCCGGTGACCAGCACGGCGGGGGCTCCCATCTCGTGGAGCCGCTCGGCCAGCTCCCGCCGGCTGCCCCGGTGGCCGGTCAGCGCCTCCGCCTCGGGGAGGTTGGGGGTGATCACGGTGGCGCGCGGGAAGAGGAGGTGCACCAGGGTGGAGATCGCGTCCTCGCGGAGCAGGCGGGCTCCCGATGACGCCACCATCACCGGGTCGACGACGAGTGGGAAGCGTGTCGGCGCCAGCCATTCGGCGACGGCCTCGATGATCGGAGCCGAGAACAGCATCCCGGTCTTGGCGGCGTCGATGCCGATGTCCTCGGCCACCGCGTCGAGCTGGGCGACGATGAAGTCGGTGGGCAGCTCGTGGATCGCCCGCACCCCGACCGTGCTCTGGGCGGTGAGGGCGACCAGGGCTGACATCCCGTGGCAGCCGGCGGCGGCGAACGCCTTGAGATCCGCCTGGATCCCGGCGCCTCCCCCGGAATCGGAGGTGGCGATGGTCAGACAGCGCACCACCGGCATCTGCGGCCCTCCCTACGCTGGCATTACCCAGATCAGGTTCTCGGGTGTGATCTCAGCCAATCGGGCACCCCGGGACGGCCCTGAGCGTAGCACCAGCCGCCCCTCCCCGGAGGCGGCGGCAGGGTGCGGCCATGGGACCGCCCCCAGGGTCGTCCCCCGACCCCCGTGCGGGCGTTACACCTAGCTGGACGGGACCCCGGCAGGAGCCGCGGCCGGCAGTGGAGCCGCGGCGGTGGGCACCCCCAGCAGCCCTCGCAGTTCGAGGCCGCCCGCGACGAACACCAGCGTCACCGCGATCGGCGTCAACGACACCGGGACCACGTGGAACGGCCAGATGTCGGGGAGCAGGACGACGGCCGCCAGCGCCACCGAAGCGGCGGCGGGCCCGGGGATCCGACGCCACCACCAGGCCCACCCGGCGAAGCCGAGCACGACCAGGACCGCCCCCACCACCGGTGCTCCGACGAAGCAGCCGATGAGCGCGAGTGACATGATCATCCCCACCTCGAGCCACCGCGGGTCGAGACGGCGGCCGGCTTCTCCCACCACGGCGATCAGCAGAGGGAAGAGCAGGACGTCGTCGTTGGGATGTGCGTATGGGGTGCAGGCCAGCCAGAATGCCAAGCCGACCAGGGGAATCAGGTGCCGCCGGTCGGCCGGCAGGGCGCGGAGCGCGGGCTGACGGATGCTGGCGACGGCAAGGGCGAGAACCCCGGCAACGCCCACCACGGCGATGCCGTCCCCCAGCAGGGCGCCGTGGGGCAGATGGGCGACGAGGCCGGGGATGCCGGCGAGGTCGGGCTGCACCGCGGTCACCGTGCTCTCGAAGTTGAGCAGGTGGGCGAAGAACGACCCCGCATGGGGCACCAGCAGGAACCCGGCAACCGTCCCCGCCACCAGGACGCCCCCCGCGGAGAGGGCGAAGCGCCTCAGCTGCGGCATGTCGCCGACCCAGCTGGTGGCGAGCAGCAGCGGCAGCGGCCAGAGGATGTGGGGTTTCAGCAGCACCGCCGCCATGCAGAGGCCGCTCAGCCACGGGCGGTCGCGACGCATCAGGAGCAGCGCGGTCACGGTGGCCCCGAGGAGGAGCAGGTCGAACTGGCCGGAGAGCGCGCCGACGAGCAGCGGCCACGAACAGAGGGCCCCCAGCACCCAGAGACCCGCCGAAGGCCAGCCAAGCTCGCGCATCCACAGGCGCAGGCTGGCTCCCGCCACCACCATTCCGAGCGCCGTGAAGACGGCGTAGCTCCACCAGTACGGGAGCCAGCTGAACGCACGGAGGAAGAGGCCGACGATGGGCAGGTCGGCGAAGTCGTCGAGCGATGGCTGCACGGATGCGTAGTGCTGAGCCGTCTGCTCGGCCGCATGAATGGTCGCGGCGTCGTAGGGATTGCCCCCGTGCGCAATCACCTGGGCGGCTGCATAGAACACCCGCCAGTCATCGGCCAGACCGTAGGGCGCCGGTGGAAACATGTGCGCCAGGGCGAATGCCGCGAACCCCGTGCACACGACCAGCAGGCTGCCGAGCAGCACACGGCGAGACATGGCAGCGCGATCATAGGAGGCGGTCTCGGGATGCAGGGCCCCGGTAACGGCACCGTTGCCGATCGCGGACTCGGGTGCGTCCGCCACCCGCCGCGGCCCGGCGGACGCCACCGGATCAGCTCAGGTGCTGAGCCTCGATCCCGCCGGCTCCGGGTCGCGGGCCGGCAACTGCGCCGACGCCCGCGCCGGGCGCTGCCGCGTGGCGAGGACCGAGCCCGCGAGGATCAACGCGAAGCCGAGCACGGCACCGATCCGAAGCGGCTCGCCGAGGATCGTCACGCCCAGCACCAGGGCCACCGCGGGGTTGAAGTACGTGATCACGGTTGACCGGACCGGCCCGATCTCGGCGATGAGGGCGAAGAAGAGGACGAAGGCGACCGCGGTGCACACCACGCCCAGCGTCGCCGCGGACGCGAGCGCGCGCGCCGTGGGGTGGCCGCCGGCCAGCTGGGCGATCCCCAGGGGGGCGTAGACCACCGCCGCGAGAGTCAGCGATGCCGCCACCACGCCGATGGACGGGAGGTGGGACAGCTTCCGGGAGATGATCATCGGCCCGACGGCGTAGCCGACCGCGCAGAGACCAACCTCGGCGACCGCACCCAGGTCGTGCACCGTGACGTCGAAGCCGAGCAGCACGCCGACCCCGGCGAGGCCGACGCCCAGGCCGGCCAGGCGGCGGCCGTCCAGCTGGTGCTCGCTGCGGGTGGCCCATGCCAGCAGGGCCCCGAACAGCGGGACGGCAGCGACCAGGAGCCCGCTCAGCGAGCTGGTCAGCCGTGTCTCGGCGCTGGAGAGGAGGAACCACGGTATGGCGAGCTCCGCAACGGTGTAGGCGATCAGCCACCTCCAGGCGGGGAGGACCGGCCGCACCTCGCGGCGGGCGATCGCCATCGGGACCAGCACGACTGCCCCGATCCCGGTCCGGAGGAAGACGAGGCTGGCCGGGGTCATCCCCGACACCGCCACCTTGATGAAGAGGTAGGGGATGCCCCAGATGACGCACATCACGACGAAGAGCGCCAGGGCCCGGCGGCTCACCCGCTCATCCTCCTGCGTGGCACTGTGGAGACCGTGCTCTGCACGCGTGAAACGGGGTCCAGGACCCGAGGCGGGGAGAGCATGAGCCGCATCCTAGTGCACCGGCCTCTTGGGCCCGGGGACTCAGCCGGCGAAGGAGGAGAGCGCCGGGTGGCGCGCGCACGCGGCGGGCGCGATGCACGTTCGAGAACGCTGCCGTGCCCGCCGGGCATTGCGCCGAAGGCACCGTTTCGCTCGATCGTCCCTCATCGCGTGCTCGCCATCCTCGGCATCCGGGTTAAGGACATGAAAGTCCGTAACCCACTGGAGCGCGACCACCCCCACGCGGACAGGCCTATGGCGCCGCCAGCATGTCCGCCACCAGGCCGGTCCAGCCGGTCTGGTGGGACGCCCCGAGGCCGGTGCCGTCGTCGCCGTTGAAGTACTCGTGGAAGAGCAGCAGGTCGTGCCACGCGGGGTCGCGCTGGAACAGCTCATTGCTGCCGAAGACGGGCCGCCGGCCCTCGGCGTCGCGGAAGATGGAGACCAGCCGGAGACAGATCTCGTCGGCGACCGCGCCGAGGTGGAGCTGCCGGCCCGATCCCACCGGGCACTCGACGGTGAACTCGTCCCCCAGGTAGGCGTGGAAGCGGCGCAGTCCCTGGACCACGAGGTGGTTGAGCGGGAACCACACCGGCCCCCTCCAGTTCGAGTTGCCCCCGAAGAGGCCGGTGCGCGACTCCGCCGGCTCGTAGTCGACGCGGGCCACCTGACCGCCCGGGAAGCTCAGCACGAAGGGGTGATCGGCGTGGTACCGGGACACCGAGCGAAGCCCGTGCGGGCTGAGGAACTCGCTCTCGTCCAGCATGCGGGTGAGCATTCGGCGCAGCTTCTCGGGGTGGACGATCGAGAGCAGCTGGCGGTCGCGGTGGCCGGGGACGTGGCAGTGCTCGACCACGCTCTGCACCTCCGGCTTGTTGTGGGTGTACCACGCCATCCGAGCTCGGAAGTCGTCCAGCTTGGCGAGCACCGCGGGCTCCAGCACCGTGACCGCCATCAGCGGGACCAGTCCCACCATCGAGCGCACCCGGATCGGGGTGTCGGTGCCATCGTCCCCGTGGATGGTGTCGTAGTAGAAGCCGTCCGCCTCGTCCCAGAGTCCCTGACGGTTCATCGCCACCGCGATCAGGGTGAAGTGCTCGAAGAACTTGGTGGCGACGTCCTCGTAGGTGTCGTCGTGGTCGGCCAGGGTGAGTGCGATCTCCAGCAGACCCAGGCAGTACATCGCCATCCAGGCGGTGCCGTCCGACTGCTCCAGCCTCCCCGCCACCGGCGGCGGCGCGGAGCGGTCGAAGGGGCCGATGTTGTCCAACCCCAGGAACCCGCCCGAGAAGATGTTGCGGCCCTCCGCGTCCTTGCGGTTCACCCACCAGGTGAAGTTGATGATCAGCTTGTGGAACACGCGCTCCAGGAAGTCGTAGTCCTCGTCGCCCGCGATCTCGAAGACGCGCAGCGCGGCCCAGGCGTGAACCGGCGGGTTCACGTCCGAGAGGTCCCACTCGTAGGCGGGGAGCTGTCCGTTCGGGTGCATGTACCACTCCCGGCAGATCAGGATCAGCTGGCTCTTGGCCAGCGCGGGGTCAACGTGGGCCAGGGACACGCAGTGGAAGGCGAGGTCCCAGGAGGCGTACCACGGGTACTCCCACTTGTCGGGCATGGAGATGACGTCGCGGTTGTCGAGGTGACGCCAGTCGTGGTTGCGACCCTCACGGCGCGCCGCCGGCGGGGGAGGGAACACCGGGTCGCCGTCCAGCCAGCGCTCGACGTCGTAGTGGTAGTACTGCTTGCCCCACAGCATCCCCGCGAAGGCCTGGCGCATCACCGCCGTCTCGTCGGCGCTCCGGCCGGCCGGGGTCAGTGCCGCGAAGAACGCGTCGGCCTCGAGGCGGCGCTGCTCCATGATCGCGGTGAAGCCCTCCCCGAGATCGGCGGGCCCGGTGGCGCCGTGGAGGCGCAGCCGCAGCGAGCCGGTCCCCCCACCGGCGACGGTCAACCGGTACCAGAGCGCGGCCTTGGTCCCCCGCTTCCCCGGGTGGACGGTGGGGGCTCCGGCGACGACATGGTCGTTGATGCCGTCCTTGGGGTACGCGGGCCCGTCGCCGCCCCAGAGGCGGTGCGTGTTGGTCTCGTTGTCGCAGAAGAGCGGCTGGGCGCCGGGCAGGCCGTCGAGCCGGCGGCGGCCGAGGACGTGGTGCGACGCCCGCAGGCTCCCGCCCTCGGCGCTGATCTCGGGCCGGTGATGGCCGGCGTCCCACGACCAGCTGTTCCGGAACCAGAGGGTGGGGAGCACGTGGAGGTCCGCCGTCTCCGGCCCCAGGTTGCGCACCGAGAGCTCGACCAGGATGTCCTCCGGGCCCGCCTTCGCGTAGTCGGCGGTGATCTCGAAGTACCGCCCGGTGGCGAAGATCCCGGTGTCGACCAGCTCGTACTCGGGATCCAGGCGCCCCCGACGCGCGTTCTCCTCGACCAGCTCCTCGTAGGGGAACCGGGACTGCGGGTACATGTACCGCCAGCGCATCCACGAGTGGGTGGGTGTCGAGTCCAGGTACCACCAGTACTCCTTGGCGTCCTCGCCGTGGTTGCCCTGGTGCCCGTCGAGGCCGAAGATCCGCTCCTTGAGGAAGGGGTCCGCCCCGTTCCAGAAGGCGAACGCGAGGCAGAGGGTCTGGCGGTCGTCGCAGATGCCGCCCAGGCCGTCCTCGTTCCATCGGTAGGCGCGGGAGCGGGCGTGGTCGAAGGGGAAGAACCTCCATGCGTCGGCGCCGGCGCTGTAGTCCTCCCGGACCGTCCCCCAGCCGCGCTCGCTGAGATACGGGCCCCAATGCCGCCAGGGGGCCCGGCCGCGCGGCACCGCCTGGAGGCGGCGCCATTCGGGCGTGCCGGCGGCGGGATGCGGGCTCTTCAAACACGGGCTCCGGAGCGTGGGCGAGACGCCACGATTCTCTCAGCGAGGCCGCACCGGGCGCCGCCGGACGCCTCGATGCCCACCGCGGCCTCCCCGGGCGCCGCCTGGCGCGGTGGCCGGAGGTCCGCTCCATCTGCCACCATCCGTCCGATGCCTGAGTCCCGTGACACCTACCTCGAACGGAACGCCACTGAGCTGGAGCGGCTCCGGGCGGTGGGGGCACGCGTCCTCGCCGGCGACCTCTTCCCCCGGCTCGCCGCCGGCTGGACCGCCTCCGCCGTCTTTGCCCACCTCGCCTTCTGGGACCGTTTCGTGATCGTCCGCTGGGACCGCTACGACCGCGAGGGGGTCATCGGGGACCTGCCCGACGACCACATGGACCTGGTCAACGAGGCGGCGCTGCCCCTCTGGCGGGCCCTGAGCGCGGGGGCGGCGGTCGTCCAGGCGATCGACGCCGCCATCCACGTCTGCGAGCGGATCGCCTCGCTGAGCCCGGCCGCCGTTGCGGCGGCGGTCGACACCGGCCGGCTCGCGATGCTCGACCGCACCGTCCACTGGTCGCCGCACCTGGACGCGCTGGCCGGCGCGCCGGACCCCCTGCCGGTCGACGGGATCGGCCGGGTGGAGCCGCTGGCGGAGGACACCGGCCAGGCGGAGCCCCTCGCCGAGCCGATCTGAGCCCGGCCCGGCCGAGCCGAGCTGACCCCAGCCGAGCGGAGCTGACCCGAGCCGATCTGAGCCCGGCTCAGTCGAGCCGAGCTGACCCCTATCTGCCCTGCCCAACCGGCTTGACCGGCTGAGCTGACGGCCCGTCGTCAGCGGTCCCCGCCGCGCTTCCGCAGGAAGAGGAAGACCGAGGTGAACTGCCGGCCGCGGTGCTCGAAGACGATCGCGGGGTAGTCGGTGACGCCACGCCGCGCCTCCAGCAGGGCTTCGGAGAGCGGCTTGACCTTGCCCATGGTGGCCGGGCTGATCCCGAAGTCGATCGGTTCCACCAGCTCCAGGTTGGGGCAGGCGCGTGCCAGCTCGGTGATCTCCCCCGGGGTGAAGAGGGCCAGACCACGACCGCGGTGACCGGCGACGCCGTTCACCACGCACTCGGTCGCGACCGCGACGGAGCCCCCCGGGCGCACGACCCGGGCCATCTCCCGCAGCGCCTCCCTCGCCGCGTGCAAACCCCCGAAGTGCTCGATGGAGCTGAGCGAGAACGCGACGTCGAAGGTGCCGTCCTCGTGGTGGAGATCGAGGCCGTCCATCCACTGCACCACCAGCCGGTCTCGCCGGTAGGGGAGCCGCGCGAAGCGGTCGGGGTCGACCAGCATCCGGCCGTCCCCCTCGAGGGACCGGAACCGCCCCCCGCCGTAGACGTCGGTCGCGAAGACCCAGCGCGCGCGGTTGGTCAGCTCGTAGACGGGCTCCTCGTGGCCGGCGCCCACCGAGAGCACCAGGCCGTCCTCGCGGAGTGCGGCCAGCTCCTCGATTCCCGCCAGCAGCTGGGCGAACTCCCAATGCTTGCGGTGCTCCATTCCCCTGGGGAAGTCGGCCGCGACCGCGCTGAGGTAGGGGAGGCAGCGCCGGATCGCCGCGACCCGCCGCGGGTCTCGCCAGTCCTCCAGCTCGCAGAGCTTGCAGAGCGGCATCCGGCGGTCGAGGTCCACGGCGGCGGGGTGCCGCACCGTGACCGCGACATTCCCAGGATCGGGCGCCGGCGTGGGAGACGGGCGCCGCGCGGCGAGGCGGAGCCGCAGGGCGGCCGTCTCGCCGGCCAGCGATCGTGCCCAGCCGGGCAGCGGCATCGTCATGGGCGGATTGTCAGGGAGCGGTTGCCGCCCTCGCTCCGGTCTGCTCCTCGCTGACCTCCCACAGCCGGCGGGCGACCGCCAGGTCCTGGGCGGCGGCGCTCGGCATGCTCCGCCGGCGATTGGCGAAGTACCCGCCGCTCTCCGCGGAGACCTCCGCCGAGTCGGCGAGCCACACCAGCGTGTCGGCGCCCTTCTCCGGGCTGCGGGCGAAGGGTCGGGCGAGGCTCATGCCGAAGGCCATGAGCCCGCCGTTGTTGCGGTTGAAGCCGCTGGCCACGAAGCCGGGGTGGAAGCAGTTGGCGGTCACGCCCGTCCCCTCCAGGCGCCGGGCCAGCTCGACGGTGAAGAGGATGTTGGCCAGCTTGGTCTCCCCATAGCGGCCGAATCCCCGCCCCCGATACCCCCTCTCCGCGTTCATGTCGTCGAAGGGGACGTGCGCGCCGTGGTGGGCGCCCGAGCTGGTGGTGATGATCCGGGCGGGAGCGCTGGCCCGGATGCGCTCGAGCAGCAGGTTGGTGAGCAGGAAGGGGGCGAGGTGGTTGACCGCCCAGGTCAGCTCCAGGCCGTCCACGGTGAGCTGTCGGGAGCCGTAGATGGCGCCGGCGTTGTTGATCAGCACGTCGATCCTGGGATGGCCGGCCAGGATCTCCGCCGCCAGCGTGCGGACCGACGCCTGCGAGCTGAGATCGGCATCGAGCACCTGGACCTCGGTGCCGGCTCCGCCCGCGGCCGTGATCCGGGTCACAGCGGCGCCGGCCCGCGACTCGCTGCGGGCGACGATGGAGAGACGCGCGTCCCGGCGGGCGAGCTCGCAGGCCGCGGCCAGCCCGATGCCGCGGGTCGCCCCGGTGATGATCACCCGCTTGCCGGCGACCCCTGTCCAATCCTGCATGACCGTCTCCCAGGTTCCCGCTCCGGCCGCCCCGGCTCGCGCGCGAGTCCGCACGCGAACCGGCGCTTCGACTCCGGGTGAGCCTACGCCCTCGGCTCTGCGGCGGGATGGATGGCGATGGTGACCTTGATCGCCGCATGCAGCTGCGGCCGGGCGGCGGTGCGGAACGCGCTGCGCCATTCGCTGAGGGGGAAGCGGTGCGTCAGCCACTCCTGCCAGGGGAGATCCCCCCCGGCGAGCATGGCGAGCGCGGTGTCGAGATCCTGGCGGCGGTACCCGTTGGACCCCACCACGGTGACCTCCTTGAAGTAGGTGAGGGTGGCCTGGCTGCGCCGGGCCCGTCCGACCCCGACCCGCACCACCGTCCCTCCCGGGCGGACGATCGCGAGCGACAGCTCGGCGGTGCCGGTGCTGCCCACCGCGTCGACCACCGCCGCGGCCCCCCCAGAGATGAGCCAGGGGAGGCCGCGCCATGGCCGGCTGAGCCGGCCCCCTGTGGCCTCGGCGATGCGGTTCACCACGGCGCGGGGATGGTGGGAGATGGTCTCCGCGCCCAGCGCCGCCACCAGGGCGGGCTGGTACGGCCAGGCCGCGCTGACCATGACCCGACCGGCGCGACGCCGGCGCAGCGAGGCGGCGACCCCCAACCCGATCGTGCCGGCGCCGAGGACGACGACGAGATCGTCGCCGGCCACCGGCTCTCCGGCCAGGGCCTGATCGGTCGCGTGGATCCCCACCGCCAGGGGGTCCGCGAGCACCCCGGCGCGGGGCCGCAGCCCGTCGGGCAGCCGGTGCAGCTGGGAGCGGTGGGCGACCATCCGGGTTCCCATCCCCCCGGGCAGGCCGCGGATGTTGCCGGTGTGGATGCCGCTCCCCGCGACGCCCGGGATCGGCTCGCCCTGGTGGGCGCAGAGAGGCAGCATCCCGTCGGCGCAGGCGGTGCACGGTGGGAGCCCGCGGGGCGCGCACCCGAGCCAGGGGTTGACCACCACGATCTCGCCCGCCGTGAGGGCCGATCCCGCCGGGTCGCTGACGCGCGCCACGATCTCGTGGCCCATCACATGGGGGAAGGAGACCAGGCCGGAGAGCGGGTTGTCCCAGTCGGCCTGGAGGGTGGCCTGGGTGACGTCGCTGCCGCACACCCCGGTGAGGACCGGCTCCAGGGTGACCCAGTCGAGGCCAGGGGGGTCCGGGTCGGGCAGGCGGCGGAGGCCGAGAGGGCTGGGGCCGCTGAGCGCGAGCAGCGGGTCCACCCGGCTGAGGGCACCCGCGACGGCGAGCTGCACCGGGCGGGGATCGAAGAGAAGGCCGAGCATCAGCTGGGGACCAGGGGGTGAGGGCTGCGCACGACCGGAACGGTACCCGGAACGGCGGTGGGTGGTCCGGTGGGCAGGGCGCGCCTCAGGCGTTCACCATGTGGGGGGCGATCTCGCGTGACCTCTCCAGGTGCCGCCTGATCTCCAGGAGGGCGGCGATCCCCTCGCCGACCGCGGCACCGAGCTGCTTGGTCGACCCCGCCCGGACGTCGCCGGCACAGAAGACACCCGACGTCGACGTGGCGTATCCGTCCGTGACCACGAAGCCCCAGCGGTCCAGGTCCACGGTGCCCTTCAGGAACGCGGAGTTGGGGTCGAGCCCGATGAAGACGAAGGCCCCTCGCGGGTGCCAGCGGAACTCCTCGCCGCTCGTGCGGTCGCGGGCGACCACCTCCTCCAGCTTGGGCCGGCCCCGGAGCTCGACCACCTCGGTGTTGGTGTGGATGGCGAACTTGGGATCGGAGCGCACCTTGTCCTGGAGCAGCCGCGAGGCCTTCAGCTCGGGGGCGAACTCGACGAGCCGGATCCGATCGGCGAACTGGCTGAGGAACATCCCCTCCTCGAGCCCGGAGTTGCCGCCTCCCACCACCAGCAGCTCCTCCGCTCCCTTGTAGAAGGGACCGTCGCAGGTCGCGCAGAAGTGGACGCCAGCGCCGATCAGCTCGTCCTCCCCGGGGACGCCGAGCCGCCGGTAGGAGGAGCCGGTGGCGACCAGCACCGCCTGGGCGCACACCCGCTGACCTCCGGCGAGGCGCAGCACGGTGTGGCTGCCGTCCGGTTCCAGGCCATCGACCCCCACGGCCGCCAGCATCTCCACGCCGTAGCGCCGCGCCTGGGTGACGAACCTCTCGGCCAGCTCGGAACCCCCGATGCCGTCGGGGAATCCCGGGTAGTTGTCCACCCTCTCGGTGACCTCGGCCTGGCCACCCAGGGCGCTGCGGTCGACCACCAGGGCGCTGATCCCCTCCCGAGCCGCGTAGATGGCCGCGGCGAGCCCGGCCGGGCCTCCGCCGACGATGGCCAGGTCGTAGGCGGCCCGGTCCGCCTCCAGCTTCAGGCCCAGCCGCCGCGCGAGGTCGCCATCGGAAGGCTGCAGGAGGTGGTTGCCCTCCGGAAAGACGATCGTGGGAATCGTCCGTCCGCCCTTCTGGAGCTCCTCGATGAAGCGGAGCCCCTCGGCGTCCTCGTCGACGTCCACCCAGCGGAAGGGAACTCGGTGCTCGGCGAGGAACTTCTTGGACCGCTTGCAGTCGGGGCACCAGGGCGCCCCGTACACGGTGATCTCTGCCATCCTGCGGCTCCCCCTGAACTTGACACCAGATCCGGGCTCCTCCCAGTGTGCACCTCGGGGCCGGACGCGCCCGTCGGGAGGGTCGAGCGGCGGCCGTGATCAGCCCGACCGGTTCCGTCAGGGTCCCTGCGATTGCAATCTGCGCGGTGCCGCTCGGACTGCTGTTGCCGGGCTCGCGACGGAGCCCTTCGAGGCCTGCAGCAGGGGCCACATCGGGTCCCAGAATTGGCCGTTGCCACTGCCGAGCGACAGTAAACGCAAAGGCTCCCCGAGGTTGCCGGTGCAGAGCCGGACCACGCTTCCGGGCCGCGCCAGCCCTCCGGCCGTCGACCCCCGTCACGGACTCTCGTCAGGCCGTGTCCGTCTTTTCACAGCCCCCATGCAATGATGCCGCCGTCGAATGGCCCCCCAGCGTCATCGGAGCTGACGACTGGGATGCGCCGCCCGGGGAAACCGCCAAGTGAAGATCCTGCCCAATCCGCGGCTCACGTCACCCGGGGGGAGAGGGGTCTGACGTGCCCACCGTGCCCGCGCCCAGCGTGAATGCCGGGCAGCTCGCCCTGCTGATCCCGGTGGGGAGCGACACCTACGCGCTCCCGCTCGAGGCTGTGCGCGAGGTGGTCGTGGACCCGAAGGTGACCGAGCTGCCGACCTCGCCGTCGGTGGTGCTGGGGGTCTTCAACGTCCGCGGCGACATCGTCCCCCTGCTCGACACCTCGCTCCTCCTCGGGATGCGCCCGGTGGCCGAGGAGCCCTACGCGGTGCTGGTCGAGACCGCTCACGGGGTCGCCGGGCTGGTCGCCACCGAGATGCCCATGACCGTGCGACTCAGCGAATCGGTGGGGCACTCGGACATGGAGGGGACCACCGAGACCTACCTGATCGGTGACGCCCGGCTCGCCGTCGCCCTCGACGTCTCGACACTGCTGAGCCCGGCACGGATCTCGCGGTGAGCGGCTCCGATTCCGTCGCCGAAGGCGACTTCCAGCATCTGTTCGCGACCGAGGCGGAGGGCCGGCTGGACACGCTCGTCGACCAGTTGCTGGAGCTGGAGAAGGGTGGAGCAACTCCTGAGCTGGTGGCGTCGCTCTTCCGCGAGGCCCACACCATCAAGGGGGGCGCCGCGGTGGTCGGGATGCCCCATGTCGCCCGGGTGGCCCACGCCCTCGAGGATCTCCTGGAGGAGGTCCGCCGCGAGCGGCGTGGGGTCGACACGCCCCTCATCGACTCCGTGCTGGCCGGGGTCGACGCCATCCGAACCCTCATCCCCCTCGCCGTCGCGGGAGAGGACCATGAGCACGCCGCCTTCGAGGCCGAGCAGCGCCTCCGCATCGCCGTGGGCGGGCCGCCCGCCGCGGGCGACGAGGCAGCCGCCGCACCGACCCCGGTGGCCGCTGCCCCGGCCAGCGCCGACCCGCCCCCGAGCGCCGCCCCGCTCGCCGAGCAGCCTGGGCCTCGGCGCAGCGCCGCTGCGCGCCAGGCTCCGGCAGCCGCGCTCGCGCCGCCACCGTCGCCCCCCGAGCCGCCGCCCCAAGTCGGCGGGAGCGCTGCCGGCCCGGAGCCGGAGGCCGATCGCGGTGCCGTCCCTCACCGGCCCGATCCCGTGACCGGCCAGGCACCAGCGGCCGCCGCCGTCCCGGGTCCCACCGAGCCGGCCCGGGCCGCCGCCGCCGAGATGGTCCAGATCCCGGTCCACCGGATCGACGACCTGGTCCGCCTGATCGGCGAGGCGTCAGCCGCGACCCTCCGCCTGGGCAGTGCCCTGCTGGAGCGGCTGGAGCGTGATCCGTCCGGGATGACCGAGTATCGAGACCTGGTCCGGTCCCTCAACGAGCTGCAGGAGCTGGCCCTGCACGCCCGGATGATCCCGGTCATGTCGCTGGCTCCGCGGCTCCGCCGGGCGGTGCGCGACCTGGCTCGGGAGAGCGGCAAGGAGGTGCGCTTCGAGACCCGGGGCGAGGACGCCGAGATCGATCGTGGCGTCCTGGAGCGTCTCGCCGATCCCCTCCTCCACCTGGTCCGCAACGCCGTGGACCACGGCATCGAGTCACCCGACGAGCGGCGCCTCCGCGGCAAACCGATGGAGGGGATCATCCGGCTCCACGCCATGCAGCTCGGATCCGAGGTGGTGATCGCGGTCAGCGACGACGGGCGTGGCATCGACGTGGCCAGGGTTCGCGAGGCCGCCGGCAGCACCGACCGCAGCGCGATGGAGATGGACGACGAGGCCGCCCTCTACCTGATCTTCCGCTCCGGCCTCAGCACCGCCACCAGGGTGACCGGCGTCTCCGGGCGCGGCGTCGGCCTGGACGCGGTCCGGGCCAGTCTCAACGCGGTGCGCGGGCGCATCGAGGTCCGGTCCGACCCCGGGCTCGGCACCGAGTTCCGGATCGCCGTGCCGATCACCATGGCGACCCTCCGCTGCCTGGTGATCAACTCCGCCGGCCAGGCCTTCGCGATCCCGCTCCACTCGGTCCGGGCGGTCCTGCCGCCCCAGCCGTCGGCGACCGTCGGGGGGCGGGCGATGACCATGGTGGAGGGCCGCCCGGTGCCGATCAGCAGCCTCGCCTCGGTGCTCGGCACCGGAAACGGCGTCGAGGGGCCGGCGGTGGTCGTCGCCGGTCTCACCCGGAGCCACGCGTTCAAGGTCGACGAGCTCGTCGACCAGCGCGACGTCGTGGTCAAGGGGCTCGGGGAGCTCATCCCCCGTCTGCCCGCGGTCGCCGGTGCCGGTGTGCAGCCCGACGGCAGCATCCTGCTGGTCTTGGAGGCCGCCGGCCTGATCGAGCGGGCTCGCCGCGTGGACAGTGGTGACCGCTCCCTGGAAGCCGCCGACGGGGGTCGGCGGGAGGCGCCGGTCGCCCGACGCGCCGCCTCGATCCTGGTGGTCGACGACGCCCTCACCGTCCGTGAGCTGCAGCGCTCCATCTTCGAGAATGCCGGTTACCGGGTCGCGGTCGCCACCAACGGCGAGGAGGCGCTGACCCGGATCTCCGAGGAGCGCCCCGACCTGGTGCTCACCGACGTGCAGATGCCGCGGATGGACGGCTTCCAGCTCACCGCGGCGATCCGCGGCCAGCCGGCTCTCGCCTCGGTCCCGGTGATCATCCTGACCTCGCGGGGCAGCGACGAGGACCGCCGGCGCGGCCTGGAGTGTGGGGCCGACGGCTACATCGTGAAGAGCGGCTTCGACCAGTCGGCGCTGCTCTCGGCGGTCGAGCACCTGCTGGGAGCCGAGCGGTGACGGACACGGCGGCCGGAGGCCTCGTGGGTCCTCGCCCACCCGATCCCCAGCGGCTGGAGGAAGGCCCGACGTGCCGGTGAAGGACGCCCTCCGGGTGCTCGTGGTGACCGCGCAGACCGGACCCTGGGCCGCCGAGCTCTTCCGGTCGGTGGAGGCCGATCGCGACGCGAGCGTGGTGGGTCAGGTCCCGCCGGGCGAGGCTGCCGGCTACGTCAGCCGGGACCATCCGGACGTGGTGAGCCTGGACATGACCGGGCTCGAGGGCAACGGCCAGGCCGCCAGCCTGGTTCGGGAGATCCTCGTTCTCGCCCCCGTCCCGATCCTGCTCCTGGTCCCCTCGGACCAGCGGCGGGACGCCTCGATGGCGGCGGTGGTCGCCGGCGCCGTGGGGGTCATGACCTTCCCACCCAAGTGGGACGTCTCCGTCGGCGCCGACCTGCGCCGGCGGCTCCAGGCCCTCGGCCGCCTCTCGGTCCGCCGCCGCGAGCGGCTCCGGCGCCAGGTGGTGCGCGATCCCCACCCCAACGGCGCGGGTCCGCACCGTCGCAGCCTCGAGGGGGTGGTCGGGCTGGCCGCCTCCACCGGAGGCCCGCCCGCGCTGGCCCGGGTGCTGGCCGGCCTCGGGGGATTGGAGCGACCGGTGGTGATCGTCCAGCATCTCCAATCCGGCTTCGTCGACGGTTTCCTCGGCTGGATGAAGCGTGAGTCCGCGCTCCCGGTGGAGCTGGCCGTCGACGGCGCCGCACTCCGGCCCGGGTTGGTGCTGGTGGCCCCCCCCGGGCTGCACGTCTCGGTACGGCGCGGTCACCGCATCTCCCTGGGCGACGAGCCGGTGACCCTCCACCGTCCCTCCGCCGACGTGCTCTTCCACAGCATGGCCGAGCACTGCGGGGCCGCCGGGATCGGGGTCATCCTCACCGGCATGGGGGACGACGGCACCTCCGGCCTGCTCGCCCTGCGCCGCAGTGGCGGGGTGACGATCGCCCAGGACGAGGCCACCTCGGCGGTGTACGGGATGCCCAAGGCGGCCTACGACAGCGGGGCCGCCGCCCAGGTGGTCCCCCTCTCCGAGGTCGCCGCCGCGGTGCTGCGCGCGGCCGCCACCCCGGTGCCGGCATGACCAGCGAGATCCTGCTCGACGCCGCCCGTCAGGTCGTGGAGCGCACCGTCGGCCTGCGCCTCGACCCGGCTCAGCGATACCGGCTCGACTACTGGCTCCACCACACCGCGGCGCAGCGGGGGGTGGCCGACTCCCAGCTCGTGGAGGAGATCGCCGCCGAGGGGCCGGCGCTCCAGGCCGTGCTCGACGAGCTCACCGTGCAGGAGACCTCCTTCTTCCGCGACCCGGCTCAGTTCGCCGCCTTCCGCCGGGACGTGGTGCCCACCCTCCGCTCTCCGCTGACCATCTGGAGCGCCGGCTGCGCCGGGGGCCACGAGCCGTACAGCATCGCCATGGTGCTGGCCGAGAGCGGCATCGCCAGCTGGCGGGTGGTGGCCTCCGACATCTCCTCGCGGGCGCTCCGGCAGGCCCAATCGGCTCGCTACGAGGAGCGGCACCTGGCCGGGATCGGCGAGGAGGAGCGCAGCCGCTACCTGCGCCGCGCCGGCGCCGAGTGGGAGGTGGTCCCCGAGCTGCGGGAGAAGGTCACGGTCTTCCGCCACAACCTCATCCGCGATCCGGCCCCCCGGCAGGCGGCGGGTGCGGAGGTCGTCTTCTGCCGGAACGTCCTCATCTACTTCGATCGCGCCGACGTGCTGGCGGCGCTGGCGAGGATCGCCACGACCATGGACCCGGGCGGGTGGGTCTTCCTCGGCTACTCCGAATCCCTCTGGCAGGTCAGCGAGCGTTTCCACCTGGTCCGGCTGGGCAGCGCCTTCGCCTACCGCCAGCCGGAGGCTACCCTGCCGGACCCCTCCGCCGGGCTCCCGCCCGAGCTGGACCGGCGGACCCAGGGTCGCGCGGCCTCCTCGGGGCAGCCGGGCGCGCTCGGCGAGAACGCCCCGGCCGCCGGTCGGGGTGGCCGAGCCCGGGGGGCGGCGATCTCCAGGGATGCCGACGGCTCGCGGCTTGCCGTGCCACCGGCGGCCAAGCTGGGCTCCGCCACGGCGGCGGAACCGGTGCCGATGCCGGCACCGGCATCGGCGGCTTTCGACGCGGGCAGCGACGCGATCCCCACCATCGCCGGTCTCCTCGCCGAGGGTGAAGCCGGCCTGCAGGCCGGGGACGCGGCGGCTGCGGTGTCGGCCCTGCGCAAGGTCGTGTACCTGGACCCCGACCACGCGATCGCCCACTTCCAGCTGGGCCTCGCCTTCGAGATGATGGGCGACCAGGGACAGGCCCGGCGGGCGCTCAGCGCCGCCCGGGCCGCGCTCGGACGCAGCTCCGCGGCGGCTGAGGCGGCGCTCGAGGGCTACCAGATTGCCGAGCTGGTCCGGCTCATCGACCACCGGCTCACGAGGACACCCGAGCCATGAAGACCCTGGTCCATTTCGCAACCGAGACCGGCGAGTGGGCAGTTCCCATCGAGCGCGTCCAAGAGGTGCGGCTGGCTGTGGGGATCACCCCACTGCCCGCGGCCAAGCCCGGCATCGCCGGTCTGCTCCGGCGCGGCGATGAGGTCATCGCCGTCCTCTCGCTGCTCGGCGCCGGCGCCGGCCACGTCCTGGTGATCGATGGCGACGGTGAGCGGTACGGCCTTCTCGCCGAGACCGCCATCGGCATCCTTCGCGTCGAGGAGGACGAGATCGGGGCCCCGCCGAACGGCCAGGAGGACCCCGTGGTCTCGGGGGTGATCCGGGCCGAAGGCGGAAGGATGATCCTGCTGCTCGACGCCGACGAGCTCTGCAAGGTCGTGCGGTGAACGGCACCATCCTGGTCGCGGACGACTCCATGGTGGTCCGCGCCGTGCTCCGCCGCCAGCTGGAGGCGGACGGTCACACGGTCATCGAGGCGGTCGACGGCGAGGAGGCGATCACCGCTTGCCGCGAGTACTGCCCCGACGTGGTTTTGCTCGACGTGGAGATGCCGGTGCTGGATGGCCACGCCACCCTGGAGCGGCTCAAGGCCGACCCGGATCTCAAGGACATCCCGGTTGTCTTCCTGACCGGGCGGGTCGACACGGCCGACGTGGTCACCGGGCTCCGGCTCGGCGCTCACGACTACCTGCGCAAGCCGTTCGAGGCCAACGAGCTCATGGCGCGGGTCAGCGCCGCGCTCAGGACCAAGGAGCTGCAGGACGAGCTCCGCCGCCGCAACGCGGAGCTGGACCGCGTGTCGCGCATCGACATGCTGACCAACATCTACAACCGCCGCCACCTCGACGAGCACCTCCGACGTGCGATCAGCGGCGCCCGACGGCACGGCCGGACGGTCGGCGTGCTGCTCGTCGACATCGACCATTTCAAGGACGTCAACGACCAGTACGGCCACCTCGCCGGTGACGCCGTGCTCAAGGAGGTCGCCGCGCGCCTGCAGGGTGCGATGCGCACCGAGGACGCCCTCGGACGGTGGGGTGGCGAGGAGTTCATCGCGGTGCTCACCGACACCCCTGGCGAGTCGATCGGGGTGCTCGCCGAGCGGATGCGCCAGGCGATCGCGAGCACACCGTTCGTCCTGGCGGACGGCACCCGGATCCGGGTCACGGTGAGCATCGGCCACACCGCCGGGACCGAGGACGCCGAGGTCCTGGTGCACCGCTCCGACGACGCCCTCTACGTCGCCAAGGAGGCCGGGCGCAACCAGGTCGCCGCCGCCTGAGCCGGGATCACCCCTGCCGCGCACTGAGCGCGCGCAGGTAGACCCGCTCGTGAGCGTCGAGGGTGGCCTCCAGGTCGAGGGTCTCCTCGGCGTGGCGCCGGCACGCCACACGGCTCAATTGATCCGCACGCCTCACCCCCGCCGCAGCCCCGGCGACGTCGTCCGGGGCGACCAGGATCGCGCTGACCTCCTCGTCCACGACCTCGGGGAGGCCCCCCCGGCGGAAGCCCACCACCGGGGTCCCGCAGGCGTTGGCCTCGGCCGCCACCAGCCCGAACGGCTCCTCCCAGGCCGGCGCACAGATCACGGCCGCGGACCGCCCCATCTCGATCCAGAGGGTGCGCCTCTCCAGCGCGGGCAGGATGTCCACGGTCGCGGGCGGGGCGTTCAGGGCGTAGTCCCGCACAAATGCCCTCACGCGGGCGGCGTATTCGGGGTCGTACCCGGGGCCGCAGAGGAGAAGTCGCCGCCCGGCAAGCCTGGCGATCTCCACCGCCTCCATCGCCCCCTTCTCACGGGAGAAGCGGCCGGCGAAGAGGAGGCGGGTCGAGGTGGAGGTCGCACGCCAGGGGATGGCGTCGATGAGGAGCCCGGGACGGAGCACGCAGTCGACGGGGACGAGCCGGCGCCAGGCGTCGGCGTGGGCCTCCGAGACCCCGGCGACCAGCGGGGGGTTGGCGCCCGTCGCTGCGACGGCCAGGGCGGCGCCGATCCGCGCGTCGGCCGGCATGTGGAGGGTGTGGACCACCGGGGTCGCCAGGGTGGCGGCGTGCAGGATCGCCGGCACGTCGAAGGCGTGGTTGTGGACCACGTCGAATTCTCCCGATCCGATCAGCGCCGCAGTGGCCGCGAACGCCTCGATGGCGAGCGCCTCGGCGGCGTCGTCGTGGGCTGGCCTGCGCCCGGGACGGACCAGGGTCGCGCTCAGCGCGGCGGCGTCGACATCGACCTCCGCCACGGTCACCCCCTCGACCCGAGAGCCGCGGGCGGCGAAGACGGTGACGCCGTGGCCGCGCCCGGTGAGACCGCGGGCGAGGTCCACCAGGAAGGTCTGGACCCCGCCGAGATGGGGCTCGGCGAGCGGCGCGATCAAAGGAGCGATCAGGGCTATGCGCATGCGAGACTGCGCCATTGAACCGCCTTCACCGAATCGAAAGGTGGGTTGGCGTGGAATGAGAACCGCTACGCGATCCTCCACCTCCCACGGTGGTGCCGGCCGCTGCGGCGGCCGGCGCCACCCTCAGCTCCTCCTGAGCGCATCCATGGCTGCGCTGGGGCTCGCCATGGTCTCCTGCGGCACCGCCGGCGCGTCGGCCGGCCTCCCCTCGACCGGGTTCCGGGCTGGCGACCTCACCGGCGGGACCCTGGTCAGCGTCAGCGGCACCAAGCTGATCCTCAGCACCGCCAACGGGAACGTGGACGTCGCCTTCAGCAGCTCGACCCCGATCAGCAAGACGAGCGCCGGCGGCATCTCGGACATCGCGGTCGGGAGCTGCGTCACCGCGACCGGGAGCGTGGACTCCATGGGCGTGATCACCGCCACCGCGGTGACGGTGTCACCGACGGACAACGGCTCCTGCGCGCCTGGCTCGTACCCGGGGGGGAATCCCGGCGGCTTCCCCGGAGGGCGGCTCAACGTCAGCCCCCGGGCGCGGCCCTCCGGCGGGTTCGGCTTCGACTTCGCCAGCGTCCGCGGCGTGGTCACCGCGATGGACGGCACCACGGTGACCGTCCAGGCCACCACCGGCTCCAGTGAGAGCCTCACCGTCCCCACCACCGCCCGGGTCTCCACCACCGCCAGCGGCTCCACCGCCGACCTGGTCGCCGGAGCCTGCGTGGCCGCCGTCGGCCCACGCAACTCCTCAGGAACGGTTGATGCCCGCTCCCTGCTCATCGAGCCGGCCGATGCCTCGGGCTGCTTCATCGGAGGGGGCGGGTTCGGTGGCTTCGGGGGCGGGGGCTTCGGCGGCTTCGGGGGCGGCGGAGACTCCGGCGGGACCACGACCACGTCGTGATCGCCTGAGATGGGCCGGAGGTGCGCGCGGGCCCCGGCTGCGGGAGACTGATGCCATGCGAGTCCTTGTCGCCGAGGATGACCCGGGCCTCCAGGCGGTGCTGGTCCAGGGCCTGGAGGGCGCCGGCTACCAGGTCGACGCCGTCGGCCGCGGTGACGACGCCATCGACCAGCTCAAGTTCTACGAGTACGACGTCGCGATCATCGACTGGCGGATGCCGGGAACCTCGGGCATCGACGTGATCCGCTGGGCGCGGCGCAACGAGCGCCCCACCGCGATGCTCATGCTCACCGCCCGCGACACCCCACCGGACCGGGTCGAGGGCCTCGACGCCGGTGCCGACGACTACCTGGTGAAGCCTTTCGACTTCGCTGAGCTGCTGGCCCGGATCCGTGCCCTGCAGCGCCGTCCCCGCGGGGTGGACGCGCCGGTGATCACCCGTGGCAGCCTCTCGCTCGACCCGCTGCGCCGCGAGGTGAGCGCGCTCGGGCGTCCCGTGGCCCTCACCACCACCGAGTACAACATCCTGGAGCTGCTGATGCGGCGCTCCCCGGCGGTGGTCGACCGCAAGGCGATCGCCGAGCACGGCTGGCGCGACGAGACCGATGCCCTCGGCTCCAACGCCATCGACGTCCAGCTCAGCCGGCTGCGCGCCAAGCTGCCCAGCGCCGGCATCCGCATCGTCACGGTGCGGGGGGCGGGGTACCGGCTCGAGGAGGCGCAGGGATGAGCACGGGGCGGGCCGCGCGCGGCTCTCACGCGACCGGACCGCCGGACGCGCTCCACCGGGTGCGGGTGGCCTCCACCCGGGTGGCCCTGATCAGCACCGCCATCGTGGCCGCCGTCTACCTGGTGATCGCGATGGTGGTGATGCTCATCGTCACTTCCCGCGAGACCACGGAGGTCGACACCCAGCTCACCCAGGCGCTGACCAACTCGCTCGCAGGAGGCACCCCCCAGCCGGACAGCTCGTCGGGCACGCCTCTCTGGTACTGGTTCGTGGCCACCGACGGCTCCCAGATCGCGTGCGACCCGCAGTCCCAGTTCGAGCAGTGCCCGATTGCAAGCCTCGCCAACCAGGGTCTCCCCGCGTCCGCCGAGTCGGTTGGTGCGAGTCCGCGGACCGTCTCGGCCGCGAGCGGCGACTTCCGAGTCATCGGCACCGACATCACCCCGATCACCTACGACGCCCAGGTCGGCACCGATCCCGCCACCGGGCTGCCCATCGGTGAGCAGTTCACCCTGGTGCGGATGATCATCGGGCAGTCGCTGAGCGGGGTCACCTCCGCCGAGGGCAACCTGATCCTGGCCGAGGCAATCGTCGGCCCGATCCTGCTGCTCGCCGTCTTCCTCGGCGCCCTCACCATCGGCCGGCGGGTCGCGGCCCCGATCGAGGAGGCCCGGGTCCGGCAGATGGAGTTCACCGCCGACGCCTCCCACGAGCTGCGCACCCCGCTCTCGGTGATCGAGGCCCAGACCTCCCTCGCCCTCGCCGAGCCGCGCGACGCGGCCTGGTACCGGGCCGCCTTCCAGCGGGTGCAGGGTGAGAGTGGCCGCATCCGCCGCCTGGTCGAGGACCTGCTCTGGCTGGCGCGGTTCGACACCACCCGCGACCGCGCGCCCGCCGAGCACGTGGACCTCGCCATCCTGGCCGAGATGGCGGCCGACCGGTTCACCGCCGTCGCCGAGGCCAAGGGGGTTCACCTGTCGGTGCGGACGGCCCCGGTGCCACTGGTCGTGCACGCTCCCCCCGAGTGGCTCGACCGGCTCCTCGGGGTGCTCCTCGACAACGCCTGCAAGTACGTGCCGGAGGGCGGCACCGTCGACGTGGCCGTCTGGGCCGATGGCAACCGCGTCCGCCTCGCGGTGGACGACTCAGGGCCGGGCATCCCGGCAGCGGAGAGATCGCGCATCTTCGACCGGTTCCGCCGTGCCACGGATCAGCCCGGCGGGGCCGGCCTGGGGCTCGCCATCGCCAACTCGGTGGTCAGCGCGACCGGTGGACGCTGGACGATCGGCGACTCGCCGCTGGGCGGCGCCAGCCTGGGCGTGGTCTGGCCGCGCTCGCTGAGCGGCGCCCACGGCTCCGCGGGCGCTGCGCCGGAGCCGCTGCCGCCCGCCGCCGCGCCGGCCGCGGCTGCGCCCGCCGCGACCCCGCAGCCGCTGACGCCTCCCACCATTGCGCCGGCATCGACCCCGCCCGCCGACGGGAGTGCCCGCCCGTCGCCGGCGACCGTCGCCGGGCCACCCCGCCGGGACCCCACGAGCGACCCGCAGCCGGCCGGCTGAGCCCGCCTTGGGGCCGCGTGGACGTGCCAGACTGTAAGCCGTCAGATGACCACATCAGACCCTGAGCCGTCGCCGTCGGCGGTCGCCCGCCTCTGGCTCACTCAGATCACCGGCAGCCGGCTCGTCGACCGCACCGGGGAGACCCTGGGGCGGGTCGAGGATGTCATCGTCCGTCTCGGCGCGGGTGGCTACCCGCCCGTGACCGGCCTCATCGGACGGGTCGCCGGTCGCCAGCTCTTCGTCCCCCGCGAGCGGGTCGGGGAGATCGGCCCGCGGCGGATCGATCTCACCGGCGAGACCCTCAGCCTGCTGCGCTTCGAGCGCCGCCAGGGCGAGGTGCTGCTCCGCAGCGATGTTCTGGGCCGGCGTCTGATCAGCGTGGAGACGGGCCGGTTGATCACCGCCGCCGACATCCAGCTCAGCGCCGGCCGCAGTGGCTGGCGGGTGGCGGGAGTCGACTCGAGCCCTCGGGGCGGCCTCCGCCGGCTGCTCCCTCCGCCCCTCAACGCGCGACGCCACGACCCCCGGTACTTCGTCGACTGGTCACAGGTCGAGCCCTTCGTCGGCCACGTGCCGACATCGCGCCTGCTCATGCCGCTGCGGCGGCTGCGCCGTCTCCACCCCGCCGAGATCGCCGACATCGTCGAGAGCGCCTCGCACGAGGAGGGGGAGGAGATCATCACCGCCGTGCACGCCGACCCCGAGCTGGAGGCGGACGTCTTCGAGGAGCTCAACACTGAGCATCAGGTGGAGTTCCTCCGCTCGCGCTCCGACGCGGAGGCCGCGGCCGTGCTCGCGGGCATGGGCGCCGACGATGCCGCCGACCTCATCACCGAGCTCGACCAGGAGCGGCGCGCCCCCATCCTCGCCCTGCTCCCGGCCGCCAAGCAGGCCAAGGTCCGAGCCCTGCTCAGCTACAGCGCGGAGAGCGCGGGAGGGCTGATGAGCCCCGACTTCGTGGCCGTCGCCGAGGCCGCAACGGTCACCGAGGCGCTGGCCGCGGTCCGTGCCGCGGACCTCTCGCCGCAGGTGCTGACCGACGTCTTCGTCACCGACGCGTCGGGCCGCCTGGTCGGTGCCGTGCCGCTCGTGAGCCTCATCCAGGCCCGGGGCAACGGCGGGGTGGCCAAGCTGGTGCAGCGGGGGGACACGGCCCTGGAGCTGGGTGACGACCTGCCCGAGGTGGCCCGGCTGATGACCGACTTCAACCTCAGTGTCGCGCCGGTCGTCGACGACGGCCGCCGCATCGTCGGGGTGATCTCCGTCGACGACGTGCTCGAGGCCATCCTGCCCGACTCCTGGCGCCGCCGCTCCGAGGCTGACCACGGCTGAGACCGCCGGCCGCGAGGGCGTCCACCGCGAGCCCGCGATCGCTCCGGGCCCGGTCGGGAGACATGAGGCCCCCTGGTAGACTGGCGCCGGCAGTCAACAGCCAGAGGTGCACATGGAAGGCGGCGATAGTAGGCGGCCCGGGGCTCCATCGACATCACCTGCGATGTCGTGGTGCGCCGGCGCCAAGGTCACGCCTGCAAAGGGGTCTGAGAGCGTCGTGACCTCCTGAGCGGGCGGATCCGCTCGGTTGTGCTGCCCAAGGGGCAGCGGGAGGTCCGGCTTGGTCGACGAGAGGCACCGGAACTCGGGGGCGGGCGCCACCGCGGTCCTCGACGATGCTCACCTCGGCGACATCCGGGGCGCCTTCGGCACCATCGCCGAGCAGGAGCACGGCTCCCGGAGGACCTGGAGACGGCGGGTGCTCGCACTCGCCGTGATCATGGGACCGGGGCTCATCGTCATGGTCGGCGACAACGACGCCGGCGGGGTCGCGACCTACGCCCAGGCCGGCCAGGACTACGGGACCAGCCTGCTCTGGGTGCTGGTCCTGCTGATCCCGGTGCTGATCGTCAACCAGGAGATGGTGGTCCGGCTCGGCGCGGTCACCGGCGTCGGCCATGGGCGGCTCATCTTCGAGCGCTTCGGGAAGTTCTGGGGGTGGTTCTCGGTCGGCGACCTCTTCCTTCTCAACTTCCTCACCATCACCACCGAGTTCATTGGGATCGGGCTGGGCGCCAACTACTTCGGGGTCAGCCCCTACATCGCGGTCCCCGTCGGCGCCGCCTTCCTGGTGGGCATCACCGTGACCGGGAGGTTCTCGACCTGGGAGCGGCTGATGTTCCTCATCCTGGGAGGCAACGCGCTGGTGGTGCCGCTGGTCGTGCTCGCCCATCCCACCCTCGGGCCGGTGCTCCACGGCTTCCTGGTCCCGGGCATCCAGGGGGGCCTGACCTCCGATGGCGCCCTGCTCATCGTCGCCATCGTCGGCACCACGGTGGCGCCGTGGCAGCTCTTCTTCCAGCAGTCGAACGTCGTCGACAAGCGGATCACCCCGCGCTGGATCGCGTACGAGCGCACCGACACCGTCGTGGGTGCCTTCGTGGTCGTGATCGGCGCCGCGTTCATCATCATCACCTCCGCCGTCGCCTTCCAGGGGACCGCCCTCGCCGGACAGTTCCACGACGCGGAGACGGTGGCACGGGGGCTGGCGACTCACGTGAGCCCGACCCTCGGTGCGGTCTTCGCGGTGCTGCTCATCGACGCGTCGGTGATCGGCGCCAGCGCCGTCACGCTGGCGACCTCGTACGCCTTCGGGGACGTCTTCGGGATCCGCCATTCGCTGCACCGCTCGTGGCGCGACGCCAAGCTCTTCTACGGCGTCTTCACCATCGTGGTCGTGCTGGCGGCGGGCATCGTGCTCCTCCCCAATGCTCCCCTCGGCCTGATCACCACCGCGGTCCAGGCCCTGGCCGGGACCCTGCTGCCCAGCGCCAGCCTCTTCCTGCTCCTGCTCTGCAACGACCCGGCGGTGCTCGGCCCCTGGGTCAACAAGCCGTGGCTCAACGTGCTGGCCACCGTCATCCTCGCCATCCTGGTGATGCTCTCCCTGATCCTGGTCTTCTCCACGATCTTCTCCGGCGTCAGTGTCACCCTGCTGCTGATCGTCTTCGGTGGCATGCTGGTGGCCGGGCTGATCGGGATCGGCATCGTCACCCGGGGCAGCCTGGCCCCGGCCGTCTCCGAGCGCGCGAAGGAGGAGCGCTTCACCTGGCGGATGCCGCCCATCGCCCTGCTCACGCGCCCTGTGCCCTCGCGCGGTCGGAGGATCGGGATGACCGCGATGGGTGCCTACATCGCGGTGGCGGTGCTGCTGCTGCTGGTCAAGGCGATCGAGCTGGGCTTCGGCCACTGACGGCGCCGGGCCGGCCGGGCGCGCCCCCGCCCGCCTGATGTGACAATGCGCGGATGGCGACCAGCGGCGCCCCCGGCCAGGCGCGGACCCGCCTCGACCCGGCGGACCTCTACGCGGTCGATCAGCTCCTCGGCGACGAGGAGCGGCTCGTCCAGGCGACCGTCCGCGACTTCGTCCGGGACCGCTTCCTCCCGCTCGTCGGCGAGCACTTCGAGGCGGGCACGTTCCCGCGCGACATCGTGCCGGAGATCGCCGGCCTCGGGCTGTTCGGGATGCATCTCGAGGGGTACGGCTGTGCCGGGACCTCGGCGGTCGCGTACGGGGTCGCCTGCGAGGAGCTGGAGGCGGGGGACAGCGGACTGCGCTCCTTCGTCTCGGTGCAGGGGTCGCTGGCGATGTTCCCCATCCACCGCTACGGCAGCGAGGAGCAGCGCCGGCGCTGGCTGCCGGAGATGGCGGCGGGGAGGGCGATCGGCTGCTTCGGGCTGACCGAGCCCGACGCCGGCAGCGACCCGGCGGCGATGCGGACGCGGGCGCGCCGCTCCGGCGGCGACTGGGTCCTCTCGGGGACCAAGATGTGGATCACCAACGGGTCGATCGCCGACGTTGCGGTGGTCTGGGCGCAGACCGAGGAGGGGATCCGCGGCTTCCTGGTCGAGCGCGGCACCCCCGGCTTCTCCACCCGCGACATCGAGCACAAGCTCTCGCTGCGCGCCTCGATAACGTCCGAGCTGGTCCTCGACGAGGTGACCCTGCCGGATGCGGCCATGCTCCCGGGGGCGCGCGGCCTGGGCGCTCCGCTCTCCTGCCTCGACGAGGCCCGCTACGGCATCTGCTGGGGGGTGCTGGGCGCGGGCCGGACCTGCTTCGAGGCCGCGGTCGAGTACGCCCGCAGCCGGCAGGCCTTCGGCCGGCCGATCGCCCGCTTCCAGCTCACCCAGGCCAAGCTCGCCGAGATGGCCACGCGGCTGGTCCAGGGCCGCCTGGTCGCCCACCGGCTCGGCACCCTCAAGGACACCGGCCGGGCTCAGCCGGTCCAGGTGTCGCTCGCCAAGCGGGCCAACACCCGGATCGCCCTCGATGTGGCGCGCGAGGCCCGGACCATCCTCGGCGCCAACGGGATCACCCTCGACTATCCGGTCGCCCGCCACATGGCAAACCTGGAGGCGGTGCTCACCTACGAGGGGACCGAGGAGGTCCACAGCCTGATCCTGGGCAGGGCGATCACCGGCGAGGACGCCTTCCAGTAGCCCGGGGAGTGGCGGGCGCGCTGTAACGATCCGGCGCCGACCGGTGGCGCGGAGCCCCCACCCACGCCGGTGGCCTCAACAATCTCGGACTGACAACCATGAGCTTCTGGTTCTCGGTCCTGGAGGGGCTTGTCCTCGGAGCGGTCCTGATGGGGCTGGTCGGATTCACCGCGTACCGGGTGGGCTGCGCGCTGGCGCCGGATTCGGCGGACCTCCTGGAACGGATCGTGTTCGCCGGACTGGTCGGCGTCACCGGCTGGGTCGCCCTCCTCCAGGTCCTGGGCCTGATCGGCGTCCTCTGGCTCCCGGTCGTGGGCGTCTGCCTTGCCGTGCTCGCCGGGACCAGCCTGCTCGCGCTTCCCTCTCCGGCACCCCGGCTGGTCGTGGCCTCGTCCGTGCCCTGGGGCCTGGTCGCCGTCGCCGTGCCCTTCGCCGTGCTCGCCGCGGTCGAGGTGCTGTGGGGACCGCCGCTGTCCAACAGCTACGACACCCTCCACTACCACGTCGTCAACGCCGCCCACTACCTCGACAGCGGCACCATCCGCAGCCTGCCCTTCGCCCAGCCGGGCGACAACACCGGGGCGGCACCGGGCAACGGCAGCCTGCTGCTGCTCGCGGTCATGCTCCCCCTCCACAACGCCGGCCTGGTCGCCCTCCCCAACCTCCTCTGCGCGGGCCTGCTGATTGCGGTCACGGCACTGCTCTCCCGCGAGCTGGGTCGCGGGGCCTGGCCAGGGTTGGTGACCGGCCTGGTCATCGTGACCACCGTGTGCTTCTTCGAGACCCAGGTGCGGTCCGCGTACGACGACGCGGTCGGGCTTCTCGGGCTGCTGGCCGCGCTCCTCTTCGGCCTGCGGTCGGCGCGCAGCGGTGAGCGCCTCACCCTGTTGCTGGCGGGGTTGAGCCTGGGTCTGGCCGTTGGGACCAAGGGGTCGTACATCCTCCCGGGGGTCGCGGTGGCGGCGGTCGTGCTCTGGGCGCACCGCGCGCGCCCCGGTCGCGGCTGGGGGCTGGGGTTCATCGCCGCCACGCTCAGCCTCTGCGCCGCCTGGTACGTGCGCGATTGGATCATCACCGGCGACCCGCTCTTCCCGCAGACCGTGCGGATCGGCTCCAGATTGGTCTTCGCGGGTCTCAGCGGGAGCGCCGCCGCCTACTCCGGATACGACCAGTCCCTGGCCGGCGCCGTCGTCGCCGGGGGCGGTTCGGGTGTCGCACGCTGGCTGGGGCCGGCACTCCTCAACTTCGGGGTCTCGCTGGCGGCGCCGGCCACCTGCCTCGTGGTGATCTGGCTCCGCGGCCGCGCCCGGCTGGTGGCGGTCGCGGCCCTGGCCTGTGCCGTCGCGTACGCGGTGACCCCCTTCACCGGCTCCTCGGTGCCGTCCCAGCTGACCGGCGGGCTGCGCTTCCTGCTCCCCGCCGCGGCCCTCGGTGTGGTCGCCCTCGGCGCGGCCCTGCCGGACCGCTGGTTCCGGCTCTCCGCCGTGGTAACCCTGGCGGTCGACGCCATCCTGCTGATCGACGTCGAATGGTCAAACAACTTCGTCAGCGTGCCGCTCCTGGTGGTTGCCGTCGCCGTGACCGTGTGCGTGCTCGCCGCCATCCGCTGGCGGGGCGCTCTGCGCGCTCCAGCCCGCCGGCGCCCGGTTCGCGGGGCGGCCGCGTTGGCGGTCGCGATCCTGGCGGTCCTGGCCACGGCGCACCTGCAGCCGTCCACGAGCCCGACCCCCGTGCAGCGGGCCCTGGACACGGCGCGCAACCCGCACGCGCCGGTGGTCGTCATGGATGTCGGGGACGTGGCGACCATCCTCGGTCCCCAGCTCGACGTCGACGTCGTCGCCGCGGGTGACGGCCCCGTGGGCGCCGAGCGTCCGATCCGCGACCCGGCCCAGCTCACGCTGCGCATCGAGGCCCTCCATCCTGCCGCGGTGGTGGTCGGCAACGTGGCCGAGTTCAACGTCGTGCCGGCGACCTGGGCTCCCCCGGCGACCTGGCGCATGCTCGGGACCGAGGACGGCGCGGTCGTCTACGAGCCCTGAGCTCGGGGCGGCGGCCTCGGCGCACTGACGCGGCGAGCCCGCCCGGGCCCGGGGCCGCTCCCGGCTACCGGCGGCGTATCGTCGTCGACGTGGAACAGAGGGTTCTCGGCCGGACCGGGATCAGCGTCAGCGAGCTCTGCCTCGGGGCCATGATGTTCGGGGGCTGGGGCAACCCGGACCAGGACGAGTCGATCGGGATCATCCACCGGGCGCTCGACGCGGGCATCACCTTCATCGACACCGCCGACGTCTACTCGCAGGGCGAGTCCGAGGAGATCGTGGGGCGGGCCCTCGCCGGAGGGAGGCGGGACCAGGTGGTGCTCGCCACCAAGGTGCACGGCCAGATGGGCGACGACCCCAACGCCCAGGGCAACTCGCGCCGCTGGATCATCCGCGAGTGCGAGGCGAGCCTTCGGCGGCTGCGCACCGACTGGATCGACCTCTACCAGATCCACCGCCCCGACCCGAGCTGCGACATCGACGAGACGCTGGGTGCGCTCACCGACCTGGTCCGGGCCGGCAAGGTGCGCGCCATCGGCAGCTCCACCTTCCCCCCGTCGCAGATCGTCGAGGCCCAGTGGGTGGCCGAGCGCCGGGGCCGGGAGCGGTTCCTCTGCGAGCAGCCGCCGTACTCGATGCTCGTCCGGGGAGTCGAGGCCGAGGTGCTGCCCGTCTGCCAGCAGTACGGCATGGGCGTCATCCCCTGGGGGCCCCTGTGCGGCGGCTTCCTCTCCGGAGGCTACCGCCTCGGTCAGCCCGCACCCGGCAGCCTGCGCTCGCAGCGGCTGCCGCAGCGCTTCGACCTCTCGCTCCCGGGCAACCAGCGCAAGCTCGAGGCCGCCGACGCGCTGGCCCATCTCGCCGACCAGGCCGGGATCAGCCTCATCCACCTCGCCATCGCCTTCGTCCTCCGGCACCCGGCGGTCACCGCGGCGATCATCGGGCCGCGCACCATGGAGCATCTCGAGAGCCAGCTCGGTGCCGCCGACGTCACCCTCGACGAGGCCACCCTCGACCGCATCGACGAGATCGTGCCCCCTGGGACGAACGTCAATCCGGCCGATGCCGGCTGGGCCGCGCCCGATATCAGCGACAGCCGGTTGCGTCGCCGCTGAGGATCGCGCCTCTGCGGAAGCGGTAGCCCATAGCTGCGGGCGGCTGGCCGGTCGCGCACCCATCGCTCCAATCGTGTGGTCTCGTCGGCGCCGAGCTGGTCACGCCCGGCGCCGACCCGGTCACCCCGCTGTTCCTGGCGGTGCCGCTGCTCGCCCTCTTCGAGCTCTCCGTCCTGGTGCTGGCCCACCCTGAAGCGCTGAGCTCGCGGCGCGCCGCGACCCGCTTGGCACGCTACGACTCGCAGTTGTGCTCCGTCGCCCGCAGCGGGAGGCGGGGCTGGAACTCGCGACCCCCACCTTGGCGAGGTGGTGGTCTACTCGCGGCGCCAGTCCCTTCGCCATTGCGGAGAGCTGATGTGCTGAGCGCGCTCCCTCAAGCGATGGCGCGCGAGAACCTCCGGGCGCCGATCGCCACCCCCACGACCGCCAGGGCGGCCATGATCGCCAGCCCCTTGACCACGTCGATGGACCCGCCGTTGCCGTTGAAGACGTCGCGGGCGGCCGTCACCGCGTAGGAGAGCGGGTTGACCTGGGCGATGTGCTGCAGCCAGTCGGGGGCGAGCTGCAGCGGCAGCAGGACTCCGCTCAGCAGCAGGAGTGGGAGCGAGAGCGTGAAGACCAGCGGCGCGTACGAGTTCTCGTCCTTGAGGGCGAGCGCGGCAGAGTAGGCGAGCGACGACATCCCGAGCCCGATGAGGGCGACCAATCCGAGCATCACCAGCACGCCGATCCAGGTCGGCTTGAGCCCGAAGGGGATCGCCAGCGCCAGCAGGATGATCGATTGGACGATGAGGGTGAGGAGGTCGCGGCCGGCCCGGCCCAGCAGCAGGGCGAGGCGGCTGACCGGGGTCACCCGGAAACGCTCGATCACTCCCGAGCGCAGCTCGTCGATCAGCCCGAAGCCCACGCCGCTGGCCCCGAAGAGGCCGAGCTGGATCAGCAACCCGGGCACGAAGACGTTGTAGGCGCCACCCGGCGGGAATCCGGGGATGTGCACCAGCGACTTGAGCAGGGGGGCGAAGAGGAGCAGGTAGAGCACCGGCTGGATGACCCCGATGATCACCCAGGCCGGGTTGCCGATGAAGATGAGGAAGTAGCGGACAAACATCAGCCAGGTGTCGCGGAGCAGCTTCACGATCGGTTCTCCATCTGGAAGGGAATCGCCGCGCTCATGGCGCCGTCTCGCGGAGCGAGCGCCCGGTCTGGCGGAAGAAGACGTCGTCAAGGCTCGGACGGTGGAGCGAGAGCGCCGACAGGGTCACCCCCGCGCCGTCGAGGAGCCGGATGATCTGGGGCATCGCAGTCTCGCCCCGGTCGACGTAGAGGCGCAGGGCGCCATCCTCCTCGGTCAGCTCACGAATGAAGTCCTGGCCCTTGAGGACGTCGCGGGCCCGCTCGGGCGGCCCCTCCGGCCCCACCAGGACCACGTCGCCGGCGATCTCCCGCTTCAGCTCCTCGGGCGTGCCCTCGGCGACGATCCTCCCGTGGTCGATGATGGCGATCCGGTCGCAGAGCGCGTCGGCCTCCTCCAGGTAGTGGGTGGTGAGGAAGACGGTGGTGCCGGATTCGCGCAGGCGGCGGACCTCGTCCCACATCCGAGCCCGGCTCTGGGGGTCGAGCCCGGTGGTGGGCTCGTCCAGGAAGAGGAGCTGGGGGAGGTGCATCAGCCCGATCCCGACGTCGAGGCGGCGCTTCTGGCCGCCGGAGTACGTCTTGGTCTTGCGGTCACCGCAGTCGGTGAGCTCGAGGGTCTCGAGCAGCTCCGCCGCCCGCTTGTCGGCGGCCGGCCCGCTCATCCCGTAGAGGCGTCCCTGGATGACCAGCTCGCGGCGCCCGCTGACCTCCGAGTAGCTGCTCCCCTCCTGGCTGACGTAACCGATCCGCTGGCGCACCTTGGCCGGCTCCCGGCGCAGGTCGCATCCGGCCACGGTCGCCTCGCCGCTGGTCACCGGGAGGAGCGTGGAGAGCATCCGGAGCGTGGTCGTCTTGCCGGCCCCGTTGGGGCCGAGGAAGCCGAAGGTCTGGCCGCCGGTCACGTCGAGGTCGACGCCGGCCACGGCCTCGACCGTCGACCGCCGACCCTTGAAGGTGCGGCGCAGCTGTCTGGTGTGGATCATCGGCGGGGATCTCCTCTCGTCGGCTCGGTCAGACTGGTTCGGAGACCGGCCCGTGGTGGCGTCCTCGCCGGGCGGCCTCGTGATCATGCATGGCTGCGAAGTGGGCGCGGAGGATCTCCTCGTCCCAGACCAGCCGGCCTGAGCGCATGTCCTCCAGCAGCGCGAGGACCCAGCGCAGCTCGGCTTCGCGGAGGGCTCGCTCGTGCTCGTCCTCGAGCAGGACGATGCGGGGGAGGTGCATCTCCTGGTCCAGGGCCGACGACGCCTCGTCGCGCGCCGCCAGCTCGGCCCGGAGTTCCACCACCCGGTGCTGGAGCGCATCCGCGGCCCGATCCTGGGGCAGGTAGGCGAGCATGCCGACGGCGGCGGTGAAGGCGAGGTGCTCTGGGGCCGGCCGCTCCAGGACGTCCTGGAGCCAGTCCTCGAGCGCCTCGTGCCCCTCGGGGGTGATCCGGTAGACGGTGCGCTCCGGCCGCCGCCCTTCGCGAGTGGTCTCGACCGGCTCGATCCAGCCGGCCGCCTCGAGCTCCTCGATGGCCCGGTAGAGGGCCCGCGTCCTGCCCTCGGCGTACTCCTTGCGTCGGTCGTGCATCAGCCGCTGCATCTCGTACGGGTGCAGGGGTCGCTCGGTGAGCAGGGCGAGCGCGGTCAGGGCGATCATCCCCTGGGCCGGCCTGGCTATGCGCATCGACATATTGCGCATCGCACTATAGCACAGCGCCGAAAGCGGTCAAGGGGCGAGGGGGACCTCGCCGCGCGACCGCTAGACTTCCGTCCGATGGACCTCGACTCGGCCAGCCTGCAGGCCGTCGAGATGGTGCGGCGCTGGGAGGCGGGCTGGTCGCCGGTCGTCGCCCACCCCTCCGTGGACGTGAGCGCGGAGCGGGCGGCCCGGGTGCTCGACGAGCTCGCCCGGCGGCTGGGCGACAACTACCCCTTCTTCCACCCCAGCTACGCCGGCCAGATGCTCAAGCCGCCCCACCCGGCGGCCGCGGCCGCCTACCTGATGGCGATGCTCATCAATCCCAACAACCACGCGCTCGACGGGGGACCGGCGACGGCGGCGCTGGAGCGCGAGGCGGTGGCGGCCATCGCGGCGATGTTCCACTACCCCGAGGCCTTCCTGGGCCACCTGACCTCCAGCGGCACGATCGCCAACCTGGAGGCCCTCTTCGTGGCCCGCGAGCTCCGGCCCGGCGCGGCCATCGCCTTCAGCGAGGAGAGCCACTACACCCACGAGCGGATGTGCCGGCTGCTGGGCGGCCGGGGGATCCGGGTGCCCGCCGACGACCGGGGACGGATGGACCTGGAGGCGCTCGAGAAGGTGCTGCGGGCCGAGACCGTCGGCACCGTTGTGCTGACCGCCGGGACCACCGCTCTGGGCGCCGTCGATCCCGTCGACGAGGCGCTCGCGCTCCGGGAGCGGTACGGGGTGCGGCTGCACGTCGACGCCGCGTACGGCGGCTTCCATGCCATCCTCGCCTGGTCGGGGTCCGCCGGCATCCCCGCCGGTCCGTATCGCGCCATCGCGGAGTGCGACTCGGTGGTGGTCGACCCTCACAAGCACGGGCTCCAGCCGTACGGCTGCGGCTGCGTGCTCTTCCGCGACCCGTCGGTCGGCCGCTTCTACGTCCACGACTCCCCCTACACCTACTTCACCTCCTCCGAGCTTCACCTCGGCGAGATCAGCCTGGAGTGCTCGCGCGCGGGGGCCGCGGCGGCGGCGTTCTGGACCACCCTGCAGCTCCTCCCCCTCACCGACTCCGGGCTGGGCGCGGTCCTGCGGGCATGCCGTCGGGCGGCCGAGCACCTCGCCCGGCTGCTCCGGGAGCAGAACGGCCTGCGCCTGTACCAGGAGCCGGAGCTGGACATCGTGGCGTACCTCCCGTGGCGCGAGGGGATGACCGCCGCTGGCGTGGACACCGCCAGCCAGAGCCTCTTCGAGCGGGCGATGGCCGCGCCCGAGCCCGTCTACCTCAGCGTCGCCCGGGTGACCGCGGAGAGCCTCCACCGCCGCCACCCCGACATCGCCACCGGGGAGGGGACGGTGCGGGTGCTGCGCAGCGTGCTCATGAAGCCCGAGCACGAGGACCACGTCGAGGAGATCCACCAGCGCCTGGTCCGCCTCGCCGGCTGATCCCGACGCGGCTGGTGAGCCGCAGCCGGGTGCGGAACGTCCCCGCCGGCCTCACCCGACCGGGGTCTGCCCGCCCAGCACGGGCGCGGCGGCGAAGCTGGCCGTGACCGTGAACGTCCCCCCGACGCAGGGGATGGGGATCGCGACCGCCGCCTGGATGGTGACGGTGGCGACCACCTCGTCGGTCCCCTCGGGGTTGACGCAGGTCGTCGACCCCGCCACCCGGCTGAAGGCATCGCCGGCGCTGCTGCAGGTGGAGGCGAAGGAGGCGAGGAGCGCCGGCGTGCCGCTCTCGGCGGAGACGTAGTCGACCTGACCGGCGCCCGCCATGGCCGCCTGCTCGGCGGCGTCCTGGAGCCGGACCCGGGCCTCGTACAGCTCGGAGAGGTCGACCGCCACCACGATCATCCCGACGATGAGGAAGAGCATGGAGAAGGCGAACATCACCAGGATCTGTCCCCGCTCCCGGTCCCGCCGGCGGTGAGGGGTCAGCACGGGATGGCTCCCGCTGTGGCGGTGGCCCCGGGGAGGGGAGGCACTGGCGGTACGCGGGCGGATACGCCTGGGCGGTGACGCTGAGGTGGACGGTCCAGAACCAGAGCAGGCTGACCGGGGTGCGGGCGAAGTCGAGGTCGGCCTGGGCGGTGCAGGTGACCGCGTCCGGCCCGCTGGTGGGCACGTATCCCTGCAGGTACGCCCCCTGGCAGTCGATCGGGGTGGTGACCACCAGGGAGCCGCTCTCGCCCCCGCTCGGGTCGAGGGTGTGGGAGAAGGCGTAGAGGTAGTCCGCCCGGCTGTCGACGGGATCGCCGCGCGGCGGGACCAGCGAGGCCTGGGCGGCGAGGTCGACGGCGGTCTGGAACTCGTTCTCGGCCCGCAGCTCCAGCATCATGCCGACGAAGCCGACGACGATCACGATCATGATCGGCAGGACCAGGGCCATCTCGATCGCGGCCTGGGCGTCCTGGCCGTGGGCACGGCCAGCCCCGACCCGGCTCCTCACCCTCATGGCGAGTACGTCCCGGCGTTGACCGACGCCGACTCCGAGATCGGGAGGCCCCAGCCGCGCCAGTCGAAGGGCCCGAGGCCGGGGGGGACGAACGAGACGGCGAACCCGGTGACCGTGACGATGACGTGTCCGGCGCCGTCGTCGACCGCGCAGACGACCACATGCCCCACACCCTCGAAGCCGGAGCCCCGGCTCTGGAAGTAGTCGGCCACCTCGTCGGCGCTGGGGCAGCGGGTCGGGCCGACCTCGGTGCGCAGCCCGTCGAGGTCGGCCGCGTACCAATCCTCGACGCTCGTGCCCAGGAGAGGTGCCCGGAGCAGCGGCAGGACGCTGGAGTAGACGTCCGTGAGCGCGGGGGTGAGGCTGACCGCCGACCCCATGGCCGACATGGCGACCCCGATGCCCTCCTCCACCGAGGCGTCGACGGCGTCGGACTCGATGGTCCAGATCCAGACGTCGATGATCGCCAGCAGCGCCATCAGGAAGAGGACGAAGACGAGGGAGAACTCCACGGTCGCCTGGCCCCGGCGCCGCGGCCACCCATCCCCGGGCCGGCGAGCCCGCGCGCGCCCGGGCTCGTGCGGGCTGCGCGCGCCGGCATTCACGGTGGTCCCTTCCCCAGACGCAGATGATGCGATCGGCAGTATAGGGAGACGAGGTGCAGCCTCGTGACCCCGCCCGGAGGCTACCGGCCGTCCCGGGACGGCACGCGGACAAAGACCAAGCCGCCGGGGATCCGCGCCGGCGCGTCCTCAGCCCTCAGGGGGCAGGTGGTACTCGAGGAAGGCCCGGGTCTGCTCCCAGGCCCGGGCCGCCGCCTGAGGCCGAGAGAACATGGCGGCGTCGTGGTTGTCGAAGGCGTGGCCGGAGGCCGGGTGGACGTGGATCTCCACCCCGCGGCGGCCGGCGAAGGCGTGGGCCACGGCCCGCCGCTGATCGGCGCTGATGTACGTGTCGTCCTCACCGAAGTGGAAGAGGATCGGGCAGGTCACCTCCGCGGCCCGGTCGATGGCGCCCGGGATGGCCGACCCGTAGTAGCAGACCGCGATCGCCGGATCGGACGCCGCCGCCGCCATGTAGGCGAGGCCGCCCCCGAGGCAGAATCCGATCACCCCCACGCGGTGGCCCCCGACCTCGGGGAGCGTGCGCAGGTGCTCGAGTGCGGCGGTTGCGTCATCGGCCGCCTGGGGGAAGTCCAGCCGCTGCATCGCCTGGAAGGCCTTGGGCAGGCTGTCCGGGAGGCGTTCGTCCAGCACCAGGTCGGGCTCCAGCCGCGAGTACAGCTCGGGAGCCAGGGCCACGTAGCCGAGACCGGCGAGGCGGTCGCAGACCCCCTTGATGTACCCGCTGAGCCCGAAGATCTCCTGGAGCACCACCAGCCCCGGGCCCCAGCCGCGGTCGGGGACCGCGAGCCAGCCACCCATCGAGTGGCCGTCGTGAGCTCGGATCCGCTCCTCCCGCCTCTCCATGACCCGGAAGGTTACTCACTCAGCCCGTGTTCTGGAGTCCCGCCGCGATCCCGTTGACGCTGCGCAGGATCGCCTCCAGGAGAGCCGGCCGCTGAGGGTCCGCGCCGTCCAGGGCCCGGTACTGGGCCAGCATCTGAGCCTGGAGGACCGAGAGCGGGTCGATGTACGGGTCGCGCAGCCGGAGCGTCTCCTGGAGCAGCGGCTGGTCGGCCAGCAGGGTCTGCTTGCCGGTGACGTGGACCATCGCCTGCAGTGTCCGAGCGTGCTCGGTGGTCACCTCCGCCCACATCCGAGCCCTCAGATCGGGCTCGGAGACCAGCTCGAAGTAGCGGCTGGCCACCCCGAGGTCGGTCTTGGCCAGGGTCATCTCCAGGTTGCCGATCAGGGCCCGGAAGAACGGCCAGCGCAGGTACATCTCGTGGAGCAGCTCCCAGCGGGCCGCGCCCGCCCGGGGCAGGGCGGCCTCGGTCTGGCTGGGAGGCGGGGCGTTGCAGTCATCATCGGCGGCAACGCGCCGGCCCTCGGCGAAGGCGACCAGCGAGCCGCCCACCCCGTACCAGGTGGGCAGCATCAGACGGGTCTGGTTCCACGCGAACACCCAGGGAATGGCGCGCAGGTCGGCGATCCGCGTCGACCGGCCGCGGCTCACCGGGCGGGAGCCGATGTTGAGCTGCCCCAGCTCTCCGATCGGGGTCACCTCGGTGAAGAAGCGCTCGAATTCATCCGTGTAGACGAACGACCGATACCGCCGGTAGCTGTCGGCGGCGACCCGGGCCATCGCCGTCTCCCAGACTGCCTCGTGCTGGGGGGGCAGCGGTCCCTGCAGCGAGCTGGCCTCCCACACCGCCGCCGCCACCAGCTCGAGGTGGTTCTGGGCCACCTCGGTGCGTGAGTAGCGGTAGTGGACGATCTCCCCCTGCTCGGTGAGCCGGACCCGGCCGCGCACCGCTCCGGGGGGCTGGGCGAGGAGCGCCTCGTGGGTCGGGCCCCCGCCGCGGGACACCGTCCCACCTCGGCCGTGGAAGAGGCGGAGGCGGACGCCGGCGTCGTCGCAGACCCGGGCCAGCTCGCGGTGGGCCACATAGAGCGACCATTGGGCCGCCAGGTAGCCCCCGTCCTTGCTGCTGTCGCTGTAGCCGAGCATTACCTCCTGGAGGTTGTCGCGGGCCCGCACCTGCTGGGCGTACTCGGGCTGGTCGAGGAGGCGACGCAGCAACGCCGGGCCGGCGCGCAGGCCGGCGATCGTCTCCATCAACGGGACCAGGTCGAGGCGGCTGCTGTGGACCTCCCCGAACGACCAGGAGATCAGCCCGACCAGGGATGCCAGCCACATCGCGGCCATCACCTCGACCGGGGAGTGGGTCATCGAGATCACCACGCTCTCGGTGGCCCGGGGCGAGATCGCCCGCTGGGCGCGTCCCATCTCCACCAGCGTCTCCACCAGGTCGCGGTCGTCGGGAGTGAGCGTGAGGGCGCCGATGTGGGGCCCGCGCTGCTGCATCGCGCGCGCCAGCAGGCTCACCGCCCCCTCCTCGTCGAGGGAGTCCAGGTTGCCCTCCACCTGTCCCGACTGGCGCAGGATCGCCGAGGCCACCTCGCGCAGCCGGGAGCTGTGGAAGCGGACGTCGAGCGAGTAGCCGCAGAAGTCGAAGGTGCGGACCTGACGGCGCAGGTCGAGCAGCGCCCCGTCGGCGAACACGCGCCCTCGCTGGCGGCGCAGGGCGGCGTCCACCATGTCGAGGTCGTCGAGCAGCTCTCGCGCGGTGGAGTAGGGGCGCTCGGCCCGGCCTCCCTGGAGCTGGGCCAGGCTGGCCTCCAGGCGGTGGTGGACCAGGCTCAGCTTGCGCCGGTAGGGTTCGTCCCGGTTGCGCTCCCCCAGGTCGTGGGCCGCCTCGGGCATCCGCGCCTCGTCGTCGGCGATGGAGGCCGCCAGGGAGGGGTCGGCGCCGGTCCACCGGATGGATTGACTGTATTGGACAGAGAGGGCCAGAACCGAGTCGCGGTAGCGGCTCAGCACCAGGTGCTTCTGGGCTCGGAGCGCATCGCGGAGGGTCTTGGCCCGGGTGTGGGGGTTGCCGTCCTGATCGCCGCCAACCCAGGAGCCGAGGCGGAGGAAGGGGCCGACCGCGGGCGGTGGTCCACCGAACACCTCCGCCCAGCGTCGATCGAGCTCGGCATGGATGGCGGGGACGGCATTCATCAGCAGGTCCACGTGGAACCGGATGTCGCGCGCCTCGTCGAGGACGCTCGGGCGCACCGTGCGCAGCTCCTCGGTCTGCCAGAGCAGCTCGATGTGCCGGCGCATCGCCGCGATCAGAGCGGCATGCCGCGGTGACCCGGTGGGGAGGCCGTCGATGGCATCGAGGGCCATGGCCACCCCGGTGACGTGGTCGAGGACTGAGCGCCGGACCGCCTCGGTGGGATGGGCGGTGAACACCGGTACCACGTCGAGCTCGGCGAGCGCGCTGAGCAGGCGCTCCCTCCCCCCCTCGATCTGAGCGGCGCGGCGGAAGAGGGAGTGGAAGGTCCCGGGCCACGCCGAGCCTCCGGCGGGGATCGCCTGGATCCCCCGGATCACCTGCACGCGGTGTTCCAGCTCGGCGACGTTGACGAGCTGGAAGTAGAGCGAGAAGGCGCGGATCAGCCGGGTGGCCGTCTCGACGTCGATCTCGCCGAGCTGACGGTCCAGGGCCCGGCTGACCACGTCGTCGTGACGATCGCGCAGCCGCTTGGTCTTGGCCCTTACGTCCTCCTCCAGCTCGAGGAGCGGCTCGCCCTCCTGCTCGGCCAGGGTCTCGCCGAGCAGGGTGCCGACCAGGCGGACGTTGCGGCGGAGGCGCCGATCCGCCTCACCCTCGGCGGCCGGGCGCGGCGGGTCGTTCTGCTCGAGCACACGTCAAGCATGCCGCCTCACCCATGTCACGTGCCACGCGCGCGGCGCACTGCGCCGACCGCGGCCGGCGTGCGGCGCGCCAGGCGGTCTGCGGAGCCTGGCGCCCGCGGTGGTGGTGGGGACGAGCCGTGCCCGGCCCTGACCCGGGGTGGCGCGCGGCCGGTGGCTGCTATCGTCGTCCCGGTTCGGGCCGCTCCCGAGGGGCTCTCCACGAGCTGGCGAGGCGCCGACAGTCCAGCCGACTCCCGCCGGCGCCGAGAGCCGGCGTTTCAAGGGTGCTTCCGGTCGAGGGGGGCTTCGCCAGTGGACATCGCGACCCGACGGCTCCACAGCCAGCGCCTTGCCGGGGAACCTCTCGCCGGGGCCACCGATGTGGTCGGCTGGCTGGGCGCCGTGCAGTCCCAGGACTACCCCGCGGCCACCTGGGCGCTGGGCCAGCGCACCCGCGCCGCCACCGCCGCCACGGTCAACCGGCTGTTCGACGACGGCGCCATCCTGCGCACCCACGTGCTGCGCCCGACCTGGCACTTCGTCCTCCCCGGCGACATCCGCTGGCTGCTGGCGCTGACGGCCCCGCGGATCCGCGCCGGCATCGCCGGCCGGCTGCGGGACCTCGAGCTCGACGCGGCGATCATCACGCGGGCCGAGACCGCCTTCACGACGGTCCTCGCCGGGGGCGGCCAGCTCACTCGCTCCGAGCTCGGCGAGGTCCTGCGCGCAGCCGGCATCGCCCCCGACGGGCAACGGTTGCCCCACCTGATCATCGCCGCGGAGCTGGACGCCCTGATCGTCAGCGGTCCACGCCGCGGCCGCGAGTTCACCTACGCGCTGTTCGACGGGCGGGTCCCGAGGGCGCCCGTCCTGGATCGCGAGCAGGCGCTCTGCCGTCTCGCTCACCGGTACTTTCGGAGCCGGGGTCCGGCGCAGGTGCAGGACCTCGCCTGGTGGTCGGGCCTGACCCTCGCCGAGGCCGCCCAGGGGGCGGCCGGAGCGGCAGAGATCGGGGCCGAAGCGCCGGCGGCCGGGGCCGCGGCGCCGGCGGGGTTGGCCTCCGAGCTCATCGACGGGAAGCGGTACTGGTTCGACCCCAGCAGCCGGCCGCGCTCCGCCCGGAGCGCCGCCGCCCACCTGCTGCCGAACTTCGACGAGCTCACCGTCGGGTACCGCGACCGGGCGGCGCTCGATCACCCCGACGGCCGGTTCGATCCCACCCTCTTCGCCTTCGGCAGCGTGCTCAGCAACGTCCTGGTCATCGGGGGGCGGGTCCGCGGCGCCTGGCACCGGGTCCTGAGCCGGCGGGGGGTGCGCGTCCAGGTGCGCATGCTCGACGCGCTGAGCCCCTCGGAGACGGCGGCGGTGAGCAGAGCCGCGGATCGGATGGGCGCGTTCCTGGAGCGGAGCGTCGATGTCGAATGGGTGGGGCCGCGCGAGGGCGGCGAGACCGGCTGAGCTGCGCAACGGGATGTGTGCAATCGGGCGCGGGCATCATCCGTCAGGAGTTTCACCGAGGTGTCCTCGGCGCGGACCGTTGTCCGGCGGGACTGGCACTCCTCCCCCCGCTTGCGCGAGGGGGGAATGCGGATTTCACTATGACACACTTCGTGGGATTTGCCAAGTGGGCGCTGCACCGCTGGCGGGAAGCATCCCAGTCCCTTGTGCACTCCGACAGGGCGAGCGTCATCCAGAGTTCACGGAGCTGCCATTGCCCCATGGATCTGCGCGATTCTCTGTGGGATCTCACAGATTGCTGTTGTCAATGGCCGGTGAGATCCAGGGCCCGGGCCGCAGTCCGAGATGGAGGGGCGCCATCAGCGTGTGCCGGGACCGCCGGGTGCCGGGGCGCGGGCAGCTGTGAGAGGCGGTGGGCACGTCCGCAGCGGCTGGGTGCTGCATCGTCCTCGGGCGCGGGTGCCGGGGCGAGCGACAACCTCTCGGAGCCGCCGTCGCCGTCACGGACCATCGGCCGGCGGGACTGGCATTCCTCCCCCGCTTTCGCGGGACCGAATGCCGGATCAGGATGCCACGGACATCCCGACCGCGGGAAGGGACGGAGGTCCTCGGTCGTCGGGGACCTCCGTCATTCCACGCAATGGCGCCGGGGCGCCGGCTGACAGGCTGCTATGGAATCTAGCTCGCGACCTTGGGCCGCGCCGATACCACCACCGTGGCCGCGGGCGCCGCCACCGCCTCCGACACCTCACGCGGCACGCTGCGGAAGGAGAGGAGGAAGTAGATGGCGCCGGCCACCACCATGCCGAGGAGCCAGCTGAGGTCCCCACCCCCGGTGGCGTTGGAGATCGGACCCTGGTACGAGGGGGTGTAGTAGAGGGCGTCGGTCCACATCAGCGCGGCGAACATGCCGACGACCAGGGCGACGATCGCCTTCCAGTTGATCCCACCGTTGCGCCAGTACAGTCCTCCGATCTTCTGGACCAGGCCCGCGCCGTCGTACCGTCCCCTGCGCAGGAAGTAGTCCACCATGAGGATGGCGAACCACGCTCCGAGCCAGACCAAGATGTAATCGAGGAAGCCTGAGAGGTCGGTGTAGAGGTTCCCCTTGAAGATGACCAGGCCCGTCACCACACCGCTGACGACGGTGTCGATCAGGATGCAGCCCCACCGCCTGAGCGGGATGCCGATGGCCTGCAGGGTGACTCCCGACGAGTACATGTCGATGGTGTTGATGGAGAACAGCTGCAGGATGGCGACGATCATGAAGGGCCAGAAGAACCAGTCCGCGTAGGCCGTGAACGCCGACGGGATGCCGACCAGCTCCCTTCCCGACGCGACGTGGACGGTCACCATGTAGGCGCACACCCCGAGCAGCTCGAGGAGGATGGAGGGGATAGCCGCGCCCAGGCTGGCCGACCAGAAGACCCTGGCCTTGCTCGTGTCCTTGGGCAGGTACCGCGAGTAGTCGGCCGCGTTCTCGGTCCAGCCGAGCCCGCCGGTGGAGACGATGAGCACCACGGCGGTCGTCCAGAGCCACCACGTCGTGCCGGTCTGGAGGCTGGCCCAGTGCACGTGGGGAAGCACCAGGATGGCCATCACGACAAAGAGGACGATGAAGACCAACGAGAGGTAGCGCAGCGCCGTCTTGATAGTGGCGTGGCCCAGGAACGGCATCACGAACTGCACCACGACGGCGAGGATGATGATGAGCACCTGAGCGGCGTTGCTCACGCTGGCGACGCCGGCCTTGTTGAGGATCGCGTCGACGACGAAGACCACCAGGACCAGGCCGAGGATCTCGAAACCGACCTGGGTGATCCAGTTGAAGAGGGAGGGGAGCCGGTTGCCGTTGCGCCCAAACGGAGCCCGGCTGATCATGAAGGCGGTGGTCCCGGCAAGGGGGCCCGGCAGGCTGGCGAGGCCGAGGAAGGCGTAGGCCAGGTTCCCGATCAGGATCGCCAGGATCGCCTGCGGGAAGGAGAGCCCGAAGGTGCAGATCAGGACCCCGTAGAAGAGGAACTCGACGTTCCAGACGGCTCCCGACCAGAGCCAGAAGAGGCCCATCGGGCGCATCTTCCGGTCGGACTCCGGGATCAGATCGATGCCGCGATGCTCCAGCTGAAACGCTTCGTACGCTTCCGAGGTCTCGAGCGCCTCGGCTGCCGCGCTCATGGTCTATCCACCGGTGCGACGGGTGCGGCGGTTTTGATAACCACGTACTGAGCCTCCGCTTGAAGTTTTTGACGCATACTGTCGAGCCTGCCAACGCGCGCGGAGAGACCGGCCCCAGCCTCCCTGTCCTCCCTGCGTTGCCGAAGTGTGACGCGACGGACGGCCCTCCCGCTAGGGGACTCCGGCGGTGACTTTGGAGGAGCGCGCCGGGTCGTTCGGACACCCTCCGCCGACCCTCCCGCGGGCGTCCATCCGCGCACCGAGCGCCGACGGCGACGGCGTCACCCGCCGCCCCCGGACGGCCGCCGGGGGCTCAGGCGGCGAGGCTCCGAGGCGCCGCGGGCCGCGTGCGTCCCGCGTCCGGTCCGGTGCCGGCCCCGAAACGACGCAGCCGGAGCGCGTTGCCGACCACGGTCACCGAGCTGCAGGCCATGGCCAGGGCCGCCAGCGCCGGAGGGACCACATCGAGCATGGCGAGAGGGACAAGCACCAGGTTGTAGCCGACCGCCCAGGCCAGGTTCTGGCGGATGACCCGGAGCGTCGCCCGGCTCAGCGCGATGGCGTCACCGACCCGGCCGACGTCGCCGTGGACGAGGGTGATGGCGGCCGCGGCCATCGCCGCGCCGGTGGCGCTGCCGACCGCGATCCCGACGTCGGCGGCGGCGAGCGCGGGTGCGTCGTTGACGCCGTCGCCCACCATGGCGACCGTCTCCCCTCGACCGTGCAGCTCGCCGACGAGCGCGGCCTTCCCCTCGGGGCTGAGCCCGGCTCGCCATTCCTCGATGCCGGTCTCGCGAGCCACGGCGGCCGCCGTCTGCGGCGTGTCGCCGGTGGCGAGGGTCACCCGCAACCCCATGGTCCGGAGCCGGCGCACGCCCGCCACGGCGTCGGGCCGGAGCGGGTCGGCGATCCCCAGGACGAGTCGCAGCCGGGTGTCGACGGCGACCCCCACCACGGTGCGGCCGCGGCCGGCCAGGCCGGCGATGAGGGCGTCGCCCGGCTGGGTCGGGATGCCCTGCTCGGCGAGCCAGCGCGGCGCGCCCACCAGCACCCGATGACCGTCGGCCGTCCCCGCGATGCCCCCACCGGGGTGGCTCGCCACCTCGCCCGCCACGGCCGGTGACGCGTGCCCCAGGCGCAGCTCCGCTCCGGTGACGACGGCCCGGGCGAGGGGGTGCTCCGAGCTGGATTCGACCGAGGCCGCCAGAGCCAGGGCCTCGCCGGGGTCCGCTCCGCCCACCGGGACGACGTCGACCAGCTCGGGGCGTCCCAGGGTCAGGGTGCCGGTCTTGTCGAGCACGATCGTGTCCAGGCGGTGGACCGTCTCCAGGGTCTCCCCACCCCGGATCAGCAGGCCCAGCTCCGCGCCCCGGCCGCTCGACACCATCACCGCCACCGGGGTGGCCAGGCCGAGGGCGCAGGGGCAGGCGACGACCACGGTCGCGACCGCGGGGATCATCGATGCCACCAGGCCGTGGCCGGTGAGGGCCCAGCCGGCGAAGGTCGCGGCGGCGAGGGCCAGGATGGCGGGCACGAAGACGGCCGACACCCGGTCGGCGAGGCGCTGCACGGGGGGTTTCTCGGCCTGGGTGCGCTCCACCAGGCGCACGATCTGGGCGAGCACGGTCGCCGAGCCGGTCCGTTCCACCCGCATCCGCAGCGGGCTGCCACCGTTGACGGTGCCGCCGATGAGCTCGGCCCCCTCGCTCTTGGCGACCGGCATGCTCTCTCCGGTGAGCAGCGACTCGTCGACCGCACCGGCACCGCCGACCACGCGTCCGTCGGTGGGGATCGGTTCACCGGGGCGGACCAGGAGGATGTCGCCGGGCATCAGGGCGCGGGTGTCGACATCGGCGATCCGGGCCGGATCGCCCCCCTCGAGGCGGTGGGCGACGCGGGGCTGGAGGGTCGCCAGCTCCTCGATGGCCTCGCCCGCCTTGCCGCGTGCCACGGTCTCCAGGTACTTGCCGACCGAGATGAGGGTGACGATCAGCGCCGCGACGTCGAAGTAGGTGGGCTGTCCCCGCAGTGGCGGAGCCAGGGTGGCGGCCGCGGAGTAGCCGAAGGCGATGGTGGCGCCCACCGAGACCAGCGTGTCCATGGTGGTGCCGCCGTGGCGCAGGGCCCGCAGCGCCCCGCGGTGGAAGGTGGCCCCCACCCAGAAGAAGATGGGGACGGCGAGGATGAGCTGGACCGAATTGGACCAGTGGGCGGAGGGGAGGGCGTAGGCGAGGACCAGGATGGCGGCGCTGAGGCCCGCCCCCAGGCCGAGCTGGAGCTGGCGCATCCGAAGGGCGGCGCGGCGCCGGGCGCGACGGTCGCCGGCTTCCAGCGCACCCGGAGCGGCCCCGCCAAGGGCGGGTTCGACGGCGGGGGTGCGAGCCGTGTAGCCGGCCTGGCGGACCGCCTCCTCGAGGGCCGCGGTGGTGACGCCGGCTCCGGCGACGACCTCGGCCCGCTCGGTGGCCAGGTTGACGCTCGCGCTCCGGACCCCCGGCACCTCCGCGAGCGCCTGCTCCACCCGCGCCACGCAGGAGGCGCAGTGCATCCCCTCGATCTCGAGGGTGCGGGGAAGGGTGGCGCCGGGGGCCGGCCCGACCGTCATCGGGGTGTCCGGGACCGCCGTGGGCGCGCCGGCCGCGCCGGGTGGGCCGCGTCGGGCGCTGCTCCCCGGTCCGGGGCTGTCCCGGCGCCGCCGCGGTGGTGCGCCGGCGGCGCGGGGGCGGTGGTCTCCGTCGGACGGGGGAGGGGGGCGGCGGCCGCGACGGGGAGCGGGACGGGGTCGAAGCGCTCGCGGAGGTCGGTGAGGGCGCTGGTGTAGCGCAGGGCCTCCAGCAGCTCGGCGATCTTGGCGTCACCGCTGCCCGCGGTGATCGCCTCGGTGACGCAGGTCTCCAGGTGGTTCTGGAGCAGCACCCGGTTGACCCTCTCGAGGGAGGCCTGGAGGGCGGCGACCTGTTTCATGAGGTCGGGACAGTAGTCCTCGCGCTCGACCATGGCCATGACGCCGTCGAGGTGGCCGCGCACCGTCTTGAGGCGGAGCAGGGCGTCGCGTTTGTGGTCCGGCTTCATCCTGAAGCTCAGTCTACCCCTCCCGGGGTGGGGTGGGGTCATCCCTCTCTGGAGGGGGTGGCGAGATCAGGCCGGGGTCATCAGGACCAGCGGGATCGGCCGTGCGGTCCTCGCCTGGTAGTGCACGTAGCGGTTGCGGTTGACCGCGTTCATCAGGGCCATCAGCCGCGCGTAGTCGGCATCGCCGGACTCGACGACCCTGGCCTCCGCCGCGAGCTGGCGGCGGCCCACCTGCAGGCGCACCCACGGGTCGGCCCGGAGGTTCCGAAGCCAGGCCGGGTCGCGCTGGCCGCCGTAGTTGGATGCCGCCACCACCAGGGAGCCACCGTCACGGCCGTAGACGAGCGCAGCGGTGCGGGTCCGACCGGTGCGGCGCCCGGTGGTCTGGAGGAGCAGGGACGGCACGCCGATGATCCCGTGTCCGAGCCGGCCACCGGTGCGCAGGTACAGCCAGCGGTGCAGACGAGGGACGAAGGCGGGGCCGCTGCCCGTCCCCATCCAGCCGTTCAGTGTCCGGGCGATCCTCGGCACCCCGGGTTCCAGCAGCTGAGCCATCGGGCAACCTTACCCGCGCAGGGGATGGGCAGCGTCGCGGCGGGGCGCGTGCCCGCGGCGAGCCTGCGTCAACCGCCCGGCCGCCGGCCCTCCGCGGCCAGGGCATGGTCGAGCCACCGGCGCACCTGGTTCTGATGGCCCGACCACGCGGACCACGATGCGCCTGCCCAGGCGAGGACGGCCTCCGCCCGGGCCTCTGGGGCGGCCGCCGCCACGTCGCGGACGGTGACCTCATAGGCGGCCGGCAGGGGCAGGAGGGATGGATAGTCGCGATGGGTCCAGGTGCCGATCAGATGGCGCAGGCGGATACCCGGGATGCCGCGCTCCAGTGATGCGCAGAGACTCATCAGGTGCACGGCCACGGATTGCCGGTTGCGCCGGTCGTCGTTGGTCGCGTGCTGGGCGGCATAGGCATCGATCATCTGCTGGCTCGTGGTCACGCCCTCGGGGCCGACCAGCGACACCCTCCACTCCAGGAGCGCGCCGTAGACCGCCCAACAGCCGGGGGCGGCCAGCATGTACGCGTGCACCGGGCCGCCAACATCCGCCACCAGCGCGCCGCAGCCGAAGCACCGGACGTCGCTCACCAGCCGACGATACCGGCGCCCCACCCTCTCCGTCCTCCCCACCCGCGTACCAAAGCCCCTGGTGCCCCGGGCGCCTCGGGCGTATGCGGGTGGGCTGTCCGAGCCTCAGCCAGCAAGGACCCGAGGAGGTCCCGATGAGCGTGCCACCCGACGACCTGCGCCAGGCGGCCATGAAGCAGCTGCAGGAGCGGCGCGATTTCGTGCCCCATCTGCTGGCGTACGTCCTGGTCAACGCCGGGCTGATCGTGGTCTGGGCGCTCACCTCGACTCACGCGATCTTCTGGCCCGCGTTCGTCCTCGTCTTCTGGGGCATGGGTCTGGTGATCCACGCCTGGAGTGCATTCCTCCGCCGGCCGATCACCGATGCCGACGTGGATCGCTACGTCGCGCGCCTGCAGGGCGGGGGGGAGGTCGGGGCCTCGGGTGAGCGCTCGCTCTCAGGGCTGCGCCGCGCCGCTCAGCCAGGAGGACGCGGAGCGTCCCCGGGCCGGCCGGCTCGGGTGACCAGCCAGGCGGTGGCGGCCTCCAGGTGCCGTCGGATCGTCGCCTCCGCACTCGAGGGCCTGCCGCCCTCGATGGCTCGGAGCACCTCCGTGTGCTCGGCGGTGAGGTCCTCCACGGTTGCGTACTCCGTCTCCATGAGCTGAGCGAGGGAGAGCAGGATCTCGGCGGCGATGTCGCGGTGGACGGCGGCGAGCCGGCTGTTGCCCGCGCCCTCCACGATCGCCCGGTGGAACGCGAGGTCGGCCTCGACCAGATCGCGCCGGGCGGAGCCGCGGGTCAGCCGCCCCTCCGCCTCGAGGGCCCGTCGAGCCGCCTCGGGGACCGAGCGACGCGCCGCCAGGGACCGGCCCGCCTGGATCTCGATCGCCGCGCGCAGCTCGTAGACCTCGGCGAGGTCGCGCCCGGTGAGCACCCGGACGAAGACGCCGCGGTTGCGCGACTTGATCAGCAGGCCGCGGTGGGCGAGCCCGTCGAAGGCGGCACGGAGGGTGTTCCTGCCCACGTCGTACTGCCGGGCAAGCTCGATCTCCCGGAGGTGCTCGCCGGGCTGGAACTCGCCGTCGAGCGTGCGCCGCTCCAGGTCCTCCTCCAGTGCCTGGACGGTCGACACCGTTCCCAAGCGACGGAGCACGGTGGCCACGGTGTCCTATTGTGTTACAATCATCCCTCTTCCGCAAGGGTGGTGGATCCTCCTCTGTCCCGGCGGCGGGGCAGCCGTCTCGCCGCCGGGCAGTCCTCCACCCGCCGGGCAGTCCTCCCCCCGGCGGCGCACCGAGTAGCATGCCGTCCGGCCGAGGATGTCCAGGATTGCGCGGACTGAGCCGGGGAGCGGTTGGCTTCGCAGTGCCGGGTGGCTTCGCAGTGCAATGTCGCACGGGCAGGTTGCAGGGCCGAGGGGGTGGGGTGTGCCGCTCTCTCCGGTGGAGCCGCTCGGCCGAGCGCGATGAGCGGTGCCGCCCTGTCCCTGCGACCCCGACGCCGGTCCACCGAGGTGCGTGACCGCCATCGCGGGCTGCGGGGTGGGGAGCGAGGCGGGGCTCCCCGGCTGCGCCTCATCGCCGTGCTCGTGGTGATGGCCCTGGCCATCTGGCTGGTGCTGCCGGTCCCCGCCCTCACCGCGACCGTGCCCCTTCCGGGCCCGCGCCCGGCCGCCCAACCGTACCTCCCCTGGCTCACCACCGCCGGCGGGCGCATCGTCGACGCGGCGGGGCGCAGCGTCATCCTCCACGGCTTCGACGACGACGCCTTGCTCGAATCGACGCTGGCTCCCGCACCCCTGGACGCGACCGACGCCGGGCTCATGGAAGCATCCGGATTCGACGTGGTGCGGCTGCCGATCGCCTGGTCGCTGCTCGAGCCCCAGCGCGGCCACTTCAGCACCGCGTACCTCGATCGCATCGCCGCCGCGGTGGCGCTGCTCAACGCCCATCACCTCTACGTGGTGTTGGACATGCACTTCCTTGGCTGGAGCCCCGGCTACGGGGGATCGGGAGCGCCTGCCTGGGCGACCCTGTCATGGATCCCCGACATCCCCTGGGGCCCCATGCCCTCGGTGACGCGACTCCTGTCGCCGGCGATCAACGCCTCGACGGCGTACTTCTGGCTGACCTCGGACTGGCAGACGCAGTACCTGCGGACCTGGCAGTTCGTGGCCGCCCGCTTCCGCGACGACAGTGGTGTGGCCGGCTACGACATCATCAATGAGCCGCACGCCTTTCCGCTGCCCCCGCTGCGCTTCGACAAGGACGACCTCTTTCCGTTCTACGCGCGCGCCATCACCTCCATCGGGGCGGTCGACCCCAACCATCTCTTCCTCATCGAGAACGACGCCCTGGGTGACTTCCCCACCAGCGTCGTCGCCCTCTCCGCGCCCGATCTCGTCTACTCGCCGCACGTCTACACCGGCGTGCTCTTCCCGCCGACCTTCGACGGGAACCCCCAATCCCTCGACACCCACGTGAACGAGCTGGCCCGCGAGGCCGGCCAGGTGCCGGCGGCGATGTGGGTGGGCGAGTTCGGCATCAGCACCCAAAGCCCGGATGCGGCGGAGTGGATCGACGACGCCCTCGACGCCTTCGCCGATCACGACGCCGGCTGGGCGTGGTGGCAGTGGCGAGCACCCGGCCCCTGGAGCGTGCGCAGTCCCGACGGCAGGACCGTCGACATGACCCTGCTCCGGGAGCTGGCCCGCCCCTACCTCGCCGCCGCCCCCGCCGGGGTGTCGGCCGGTCAGGGCGACGGGGTCACCGGCAGGCTGGCGGTCACCGTCGCCGCCGGCCACGCTCCGGGCGTCATCGAGGTGGCGTGGTCCGACCTCACCCTGGGGCTCCCCACGGTCGTCGCGAGCTGCGCGGCTCAGCCGGCCTGGGACCCCTCCTCCTCCCGGCTGTCGCTCACCGTCCCCGCCGGTGTGGCCTGCCGGATCGAGCTGTCGGGGTCGTGATGCGCGAACCGGCCACCGCCCATCGCGACCCGGAAATCACTCATCCCCGAGCGCTAGAGTTGAGGACATCGTGAGTGCGGCGCTGGACCCGGGGCTGGTGCCCGCCGACCGGCGCCTCGAGGAGCTGAGGCTGGCGGCGGCGCTGAGACGCGGCTTCCGGCATGCCCAAATCCTGATGGCCCATTCGCTGGCCGAGTACGACCTGAGCGCCCTCTCCTACCACCTACTGCTGGAGGTCGGTGCCGCGGGACGTGAAGGCGTCGTCCAGGGCGACCTCGCCGACCTCCTGCAGTGCCCCGAGGCGCGGGTCTCGACCCTGGTCCGCGACATGAGCAGCCGAGGCCTGGTCGTGGCCGCCCGCTGGGCGCCCGACCGGAGGGTTGTCCACATCCGCGCCACCACCCGTGGGATCCGGCTGACCCATGAGGCCCTGCACCGTCAGCGGGAGGCCCTGACCAGCCTCTCGGACTACGCCGGCCTGCCCAGTGTGACCTCGCTGCTCCAGGCCGCCCTGCGCCTCTACCTCGGCGTCGACGTCTCCCTGGACGGGGTGGTCGCCAGGGTGGTCGCCTCCTCGGCGGGCGCCGAGCAGCGCTGAGGGCGACGGTCGCCGTCTCTGGCCGCCGACCCCGGCCGGTAGCGGAACTGGCCGACCCGATGGGAAAGGGCCCCGTCCCAGCAACTCGTCGACCTCGGCGGCGAGAGCGGCCTGCAGAGCCGCTTGCCCACCCACCTCCCGATCTATCGCGAGCCCGCCACCAGCCGGTCCCTCGCGGTCATGACCGCTGCGCAAAGATGAGGGCCCCAGCCACGCAGCGGGCTGCCAGCCGGGCGTAGCCGGGAGCTCGCGCCGCCAGCCAGGCGGCCTCCCGCCAGCGGCGCGGGTCCAGGGCAGAACGACCCGGGGACGTCCACCGCTCCGACACCTCCGCCGCGGGGGCGTCGACGATCACCCGGAGGCTCGCCAGCGGCGCACCCGTGGAGGCGAGCAGCGCCGTCTCCATCTCCGCGGCGACGAACCCCTTCTCCGCCCAGGCGCGCCGGGCCTCGCCCACGACCAGCCTCCGGGCGGTCAGCATCGGGCCGACCACCGGCTCCTGCCCGCAGGCGCGCGCCCCCGCCACCAGCGCCGCCACCCACCTGGGATCGCAGGCCACCGGGTCGCCGTCCTCGAACGCCACCGACTCCGCCACCACCACGGTCCCGGGTCGCAGGTCGGACCAGAGCCCGCCCGCCAGACCGCAGGTGATCAGCGCGGGTCGTGGCGGGGGCGGCGGCTCCCAGCGGCTCAATGAGATCCCGCAGCGCACCACCGGCGCCGGGTTGCCGGCGGCGGCGAGGGCACGGCGCACCGCCCGCCACTCCAGTCCCATCGGCGCCAGCACCAGGACGTCGCGGTCGGACGTCTCAGCCACGGCCGCTCAACCGGGTCGCGGGGGATGTCCAGGTCAAGGAGGCGAGCAGCTCAGGCGTAGCCGTGGTCGCGGAACCAGGTCACCGCCCGGCCGGCGGCGTCCTCGACCGAGGTGGGCCGGAAACTCAGCTCGTCCCTCGCCTTGTCGATGCGCACCATCATCCGGAGGCGGCCCATCCGCACCCCCTCCAGGGGCACCCGGGGCTCGGCGCGCGGCCAGAGACGGCAGCGGGCCTCGTCGAACCAGGCGGCGGTCAGCGCCACCGGGTAGGGCATGCGCCACTCCGGCGGGCGGCTGCCTGCGTGCCGGGCGAAGAGGCCCATCACCTCGGCAAGGCTAAGATTCTGCCCGCCCACCAGGTAGCGCTCCCCGGGATGGCCGCGCTCCAGGGCGAGCACGTGGGCGCGGCCGACGTCCTCCACCGCCACCAGGTTCATCGCCCCGTCGAGGTACGCGGGGATCCGGCCGCGCATGACGTCGACCACGATCTGGCCGGTGGGCGTCGGCCGGGCGTCGCGGGGCCCGATGGGCGCGGTGGGCAGCACCGTCACCACCGGCAGGTTGGCCCGGAGCGCGGCCCGCTCCTGGAGCACCTTGGAGGCGTGGTAGCCGTGCCCGCCGCGGACCTCAGCCCAGTCGCTCTCGGTCGCCAGCCGCCCGCCGCGGAGCGGCCCGACGGTCGCGGAGCTCGACGTCATCACCGCCCGCTCGACCCCGGCCAGCCGCGCCGCCTCGAGCAGGCTGCGGGTGCCTTTCACGTTGACCGCCTCCATCTCTCGCCGGTCCCGCGGCGCGAACGAATAGGCCGCCGCCACGTGCACCAGGAAGCGGCATCCGCGGAGCGACGGCACCAGGGCGCCACCGTCGCGCAGGTCTCCGCTCACCACGGTCAGGCCGGGCCTCGCGGGGAGCCGGCGCGGAGAGCCGCGCACCAGCGCCCTGACGCCGTACCCGGACTCGAGCAGCGCGTCGAGCACGTGCCCGCCCACGAAGCCGGTGGCCCCGGTGAGGAAGACCTCGTCAGCCATCAGCAGCCTCGCCTACGCGCCGCCGGGGCGCATCGTCTTCGGGGGGACCGGCGTCGGACGGCTCTGCCGTCCGCGCCTCGTGCTCGGCGGCATTGCGCTGCCGCCTGCGCAAGCCCCCACTGCGACGACGCGCCCCACCGGCGCCGGCGGCTGATGATCCCCGTCTCGAATGCTCATGCGATCTCTCGCTCCTCCTCCGGCGACTGGGTGCCCGCGGGCGGCTGAGGCGCGGGGCTGATCCGGCCCCTCCAGCTGATGTTGGAGATCTGGCCGCGGAGGGTGTCGCCGGCGGCGCGCAGGCCCTCGCGCAGCGACGCGGAGGTCGCCGCCACCGCGGTCGGCTCGTACCCGCAGTGGGCCATGCAGTTGGCGCAGCGCGGGTCGCGGCCCCGCCCGTAGCTGTCCCAATCGGTCGTCTCCAGCAGCTCCCGGTAGGAGGAGACATAGCCGTCGGCCATCAGGTAGCAGGGCCGCTGCCAGCCGAAGACCGAGTAGCAGGGGATCCCCCACGCCGTGCACTGGAAGTCCACCTTCCCCTCCAGGAAGTCGAGGAAGAGCGGGGAGTGGTTGAGCCGCCAGCGCCGGCGCCGACCGTCGGCGAAGGCGTCCCGGAACAGCTTGTGGGTCTTCTCCACCTGCAGCCAGTGCTCCTGGTCGGGGGCCTTCTCGTAGGCGTAGCCGGGGGAGATCTGCATGACATCGACCTGGAGGTCATCGTTGAGGAAGTCGAGGACCTCGCGGATCGACTGGGCGCTGTCCATGTCGAAGAAGGTGGTGTTGGTGGTCACCCGGAAGCCGCGCCGCTTGGCCTCGCGGGCGGCGGCCACCGCCTTGTCGAAGGTCCCCCGCCGGCTGACCGACGCGTCGTGGCGCTCGCGCAGCCCGTCGATGTGGATCGAGAAGGAGAAGTACGGGGAGGGGGTGAAGTTGTCGAGCTTCTTCTCCAGCAGCAGCGCGTTGGTGCAGAGATAGACGTATCGCTTGCGGGCCACCAGCGCGTCGACGATCTTGTGGATCTCCTTGTGGACCAGGGGCTCGCCGCCGGCGATCGAGACCATGGGGGCCCCGCACTCCTCGGCCGCCGCCACGCATTGCTCGACGGTCAGCCGGCGGGCCAGGATGTCGTCCGGGTGCTGGATCTTGCCGCAGCCGACGCAGGCGAGGTTGCACTGGTAGAGCGGCTCGAGCTGGAGCACTAGCGCGTACTTCTCGTTCTTGCGCAGCCGCTGCTCCATCAGGTAGCCGCCGACCTTGACGGTCTGGCGGAGTGGTACGGCCATGGCTCAGTCCTCCCTGTCCGGTTCGGATGCGGGGCTCTCGGAGGACGGTCCGGCAACCGTCCTCCCCGCCGCTGCGGCAACGTTCGAGGGTGATGCGGGCCGCTCCAGCGTCTGGCCGGCCGCGGGCTGGTCCGCCGGCTGCCTCTCGGCCGGGGTTCCGTGCAGCTCACCGAATTCGCCGAGGCCCCCGTCCATGGCCAGGGCCATGGTCGGGAAGAGGTGCCGGTACATCCCGTAGTTGAGGTAGAAGTCACCGGGGAAGCCGGTCCCGGTGTACTCCGGCTCGGGCCAGGTGCGCCCCTGCTGGCGCTCGCGGAGGAACGCGAGACCGCGTCGGCAGGCGGAGTGCTCACCGTGGCCGCTCCGCTGCAGCGCCATCACCGCCCAGGCGGTCTGCGAGGCGGTGCTGACGCCCACGCCGGCGAAGCTCTCGTCCTCGTAGGAGTGGCAGGTCTCCCCCCAGCCCCCATCCCGGTTCTGCGCCTGCAGCAGCCACCTGACGGCCCGCGGCAGGTGGGGACCGCCGCAGCCCAGCGCGGCGAGCGCCGAGATCACACACCAGGTTCCGTAGACGTGGTTGACGCCCCAGCGTCCGTACCAGGACCCCGACGTGCGCTGCTCGCGGGCGAGGTAGCGAAGCCCGCCCCGCACCACCGGGTCGTCGGTGCCGCGTCCCAGCCCCGCGAGCATCTCCAGGACGTGGGCGGTGACGTCCTCGCTGGGAGGGTCGAGCATCGCCCCGAAGTCGGCGAAGGGGATGCGGTAGACGAGCTGGCGGGTGTTGTCCTTGTCGAAGGAGCCCCAGGCACCGTTGCTCGAGCGCATCGCCTCCGCCCACCGGGCCCCCTTCTCGGCGGCGGCCCGCACCACCGGGCCGTCACCGCCCTCGAGCAGGGCCAGCACCACGATCGCGGTGTCGTCAACGTCGGGATAGATGTCGTTGTCGAACTCGAAGGCCCAGCCGCCGCATTCCCGGACGGGCACCTTCACCTGCCAGTCGCCGCCCCTCTCGATCTGCTCGCCGACGATCCAGTCCACCGCCGCGCGGACCGCGGGATGAGACCGGGACAGCCCGGCGGCGCGGAGCGCGAGCACCGCCCACGCGGTGTCCCAGACCGGCGACATGCAGGCCTGGAGGCGCCAGCCCTCGGCGTCGGAGACCGCGAAGCGCTCGTTCAGGCCGCGCAGGCCGAGCCGCATCACCGGGTGGTCGACCGCCATCCCCTGCAGGTTGAGCGCGATGAGCGAATAGACCCAGGGTGGCTGGATCCCCCCCCAGCTCCCGTCGGCCTCCTGGTGATCGACGATCCAGGTGGCGAGGCCGCGCCGGGCGCGCTCGCGTCCGGGTTGGCGGGGCAGCCGCTCATAGACCTTCTGGAGCTTGTCGAGCCACCAGAACACCCCGGCGCCGGGCACCCGGTGCAGCAGTGCCTCGGTGCCGGGGGCGACCAGCTCCTGCACGTCGAACCCGAGCGGGCGCACCGGCCGCCGGCTCAGCACGATGAGCAGGGGGGCGATGGTGCCGCGCGCCCAGCAGGCGAAGTCGTAGAGGTTGAGTGGGGCGCGCGACGGCAGATGGATCAATTCGGGCGGCATCGACGGCACCCCGTCCCACGGGTACTGGCCGAAGAGGGCCAGCCAGAGCTTGGTGAAGACGCGTGCCCGGGCCAGCCCCCCCTGGGCGAGGATGAAGCGGCGCGCCCGGGCCACCGGCTCCGCCGCGGCATCCAGGCCGAGCAGGCGGAGGGCGACGTAGGCCTCGACGGTGGTGCTGAGGTCGCCGGGCCCGTCGAAGTAGAGCGACCAGCTGCCGTCGGCGCGCTGCTTACCGAGGATGTGCCGCCGCGCGCCCGCGGCGATCTCCTCGTGGTCCACGCCGAGGAAGCGGAGCAGCAGGACGTGCTCCGCGGTCATGGTGACGTTGGTCTCCATCTCCGCCGTCCACCAGCCCGCCGGTTCCTGACGCTCCAGCAGCCAGTCCACCGCGTTGTCGAGGGCGGTGTCACTCATGGCGCGCCGCCAGGCTCGCGATGAGGGTTCGGGCGGCGACCCGGCCGCTGCGCACCGCCCCCTCCATGGTCGCCGGCCACCCGGTGTCGGTCCAGCAGCCGGCCAGCACGGCGTTCTCGATGGCGGTCGACGGCCCCGGACGCCGCAGCCCGGGGGCGGGCACGAAGGTCGCCTCCGGGTCGCGGATGGCGACCCCTCGGAGCAGGACCGCGCCGACGAGCTCGGGGAGGCGGGCGCGCAGCTCGGAGTCGGCGAGGGCGACCAGGCGCTCCTCCGGCTGCAGCACCAGGTCGTCGGCGCTGCTCAGGCTGCAGCAGAGATGGCCAGGTCCCTTGGCGAAGACCCACTGCACCGGGGAGTCGACCATGGCCGCGAAGTCGAGGTCCGCGAGCGGATCGTGGCCGGTGACACCCACCGCGGCCGGCCGGTACCAGAGATGGACGTCCACGATCGGCTGGGTGGTGAACGCCTCGAGGCCGGTGACCCGGAGGGCCTCGGCGCCGGCGATGCGGAGCAGCCGCTCCGGCGGGACGGCGAGCACGGCCGCGTCGCAGTCGAGCTCCAGCTCGCCCGTCCGCAGACCGCGCAGCCTCCCGTCCTCGACGCGGAGCCCGGTCACCGCGGTGCGCAGGCGCACCTCGTCGCAGCGCTCCGCCGCCCGCTCCGCGAAACGAGCCAGGGGCACGGTGGCGTACCCGATCCGGGCGGCGTCACGGTCCCCGAGCAGGGCGGTGCGGACCACCATGAGGCCGGAGGCGGCGCTCACCCGGTCGAAGGGGGCGTTGAGGGCCGGAATCAGGAACGGCTCCCAGAATCCGCGCAGCGCCGGCGCGCTCTGGCCATGCCGCCGCAGCCAGGCGGCGAACGTCTCCGAGTCCTCGCCCGGATGGGGGCGGCGGGCGGCGACCAGGGCGCGGACGACCTGCAGTCGCGCTCGGAAGGCGAGGGCCCGGAAGGTGAGGAAGGGGAGGGCGAGGTGCAGCGGCGCGGGCAGGCGCAGCGCACGGAGCCGGGCGCGCCCGTGAGGGGTGAGCATCAGCACGTCGAATCGCTCCTGGAGCCGGAGGTCGCCGCGCATCCCCAGCTCCCCGGCCAGCTCGAGGAAGCTGGTGTAGCAGCCCAGGATCGCGTGCTGCCCGCTGTCCATCTCGAGGTCGCCGAGCTGGAACGAGGTCGCCTTGCCGCCGAGCAGGCGGCTCCGCTCGAGCAGGGTGACCCGGAAGCCGTTGCGCTTCAGCTCGAGAGCGGCCGCGAGCCCGGCGAGGCCGGCACCGACCACGGCGACATGCGTGGCGGGCATGGCGCTCACGTCGCTCGGGGTCCGGCCGTCGGCACGCCTTGACCGGCGTGCTGCGGCCTCTTCTCGGCGCGATTGCGCTCGCGCCTGCAAAGAACCCGCTCGCTCAGCGATCGCCATCCCCGCCTCGTCAGGATCCGCGCTCATCGTCCCGGCCCGATGGCCGCGGCGACCCAGGAGCGGACCATCACCTCCGCCTTCTCGCCGGAGGAGAGCCGCACCCGCTGCCGGAGCGGCAGCTCCGGCTCCGCCTCGATGCGGTCGAGGATCCCGCTGTAGATCCCGGCCATGGTCCGGACGCATGCCCGCGCCGGCCCGGGGATGTGCCGGCAGACCTCGATGCCGGTCGCGTACAGGCGGCGGGCGCGGGCGGCCTCGAACTCGACCAGCGAGGTCCAGGCGCCGTCGGGCTCACCGGCGAGCACCGCCGCCTCGGAGACGCCGAAGCGGGCCAGCTCGTCCTGGGGCAGGTACACCCGGCCCATCGAGGCATCCTCGCGGACGTCACGGAGGATGTTGATCAGCTGGAGCGCCGCGCCCAGCGAGTCGGCGCGCTCCAGGGCGTCGTCGTTCTCGAAGCCGAAGATGCGCACGCACATCCGCCCGACCACCCCGGCCACCAGCTGGCAGTACCCCCTGAGCTCCTCCCACGAGGCGTAGCGGCGCAGGCTGAGGTCCATCTCGACGCCGCTCACCAGCTCCTCCAGCTCCGTCGCCGGGATCCGGTGCCGCCGCACCGCACGGGCGAGCACCTGCATCACCGGGTCGTGCCCCGGGTCGCCGTCGAGTGCCCGGCGCAGCCGCTGGCGCTGGAGGTCGAGCTGGACCGCCGCGTCCACCGCGCCCGGCCCGTCGGTGGCGTCGTCGATCTGGCGGGCGAAGTCGTACAGCGCGTAGATGGAGACGCGCTGGGTGCGCGGCAGGGCGATGAAGCCCCAGTAGAAGTTCCCGGCCTCACGCCGGGCCATCCGCTGGCAGTAGAGCTCGGCCGCCGCCAGCGAGCCGTCCTGGTGACCTCGCCCGATCGGGGCTCTCCGGGCCCCGGTGAGCAGGGCCAACCCGCCCCCGGGGGGCCCCGGCGTCGATCTGGCCGCCGCGTTCACGGCGCCCGGCCCAGGGCCGGCGGTCCCCGGCGCCGCCCCGCTCGCCGCGTTCACCCACCCGTCGACGGATGGCCGGCCAGCGGCCTCGGAGAGGGCGGATGCCACCAGCCGCAGCTTGGTGGCGGTCGAGACCTCCGGCCGGCGGAGGTCGGTCCGGAAGCCGTCGCGCCGGATCGCCTCCACGATCGCGTCGCCGCCTCGGCGGTAGAGGCTGAGCTGGAGGCGAAGCCGGGCGGGCATGGGGAGGCGCTCCAGCTCGCGGCCGGATCGGAGCAGGAGGAGGGCGCGCTCGCACATGGCCTCCACCGCGCCGGGAAGGCCGAGACGGTCCAGCTCGGATTGGATCAGATAGGTGCGCCCCTTGCCGCGGTCGACAGCCACGTCCTGGGCGAAGTTGGCGAGCTGCAGTCCGACGCAGACGTCGTCGGAGAGCGGCACCGCCCGGGGATCGGCGACCTCGAAGAGGCGGAGCACCATCCGGCCGACCGGAGCGGCCGAGAGCATGCAGTAGGCCTCGAGATCCTCCCACGTGGGATAGCCGGTGACCCGCTGGTCCTGGACGTTGGCGGCGATCAGGTCGAGAAAGGGCTCGGCCGGGATCTCGAAGCGCGCCACCGTGCCGGCCAGGGCGACCAGCACCGGGTGCACCGGCGGCCGGCCCTCGAACATCGCCTCGACCTCCGACCGCCAGAGCTGCAGCCGCCAGAGCGCGGCGTCGCCGCTCTCGTCGCCGAGGTCGTCGGTGGTCCGGCAGTAGGCGTAGATCCGGGCCAGGTGGAGCCGGAGGGGCCGGGGGGTCACCCGCGAGGCCACCGAGAAGTTCTCGTAGTGGCGCCGCGCCATCCGCACACAGAGGGCGTCGGCCTCGCGCTGGCCGAGCGTCGGGGCGGTGAGTCGGAGCGCGCTCACCGTGCCTCTCCGCTGCCGCCTGTCCCCGCCTCGGGGGCGGGGCGGGGCAGCAGCCGGCCATCTCGGCGGAGCCGGTCGAGGTCGGGCGCGCCGGTGCAGAACATCGTGATCCGCAGGGTGTCGGTGATCTCGGTCACCGCCGCATCGAGCGCGTCGGCGCTACCCGCGGCCGCCCGGAGCATGGTGCCGGCGCTCCCCACCAGGTCGGCCCCGAGGGCGATCGCCATCGCCGCCTCCACCCCGCCGCGGATCCCGCCGCTGGCGATGAGGGTGCCCCGCGGCGCGGCCCGGCGGGCCAGCCGGATGGCGTCGGCGGTGGGCAGCCCCCAGTCGGCGAAGGCGGCGGCCACCCGCGCGCGCACCGGGTCGGCGATGCGGTGCCGCTCCACCTCGCTCCAGGAGGTGCCTCCGGCGCCGGCGACGTCGACCGCGGTCACGCCGGCCTCGAAGAGCCGGGTGACCAGGTCGGGGGCTATCCCCCAGCCCACCTCCTTGACGATCACCGGAATCCCGAGCGTCGAGCAGAGCTCGTCGATGCGGGTGAGGAGACCGGCGAACCGGGTGTCGCCCTCCGGCTGCAGGGCCTCCTGGAGGGGGTTGAGGTGGAGCACCAGCGCGTCGGCCTCGAGCAGCTCGACGATCCGCCGGCAGGCGGCGGTCCCGACCCCGAGATTGAGCTGGACCGCTCCCAGGTTGGCGAGCAGGGGCACGTCGGGGCAGAGGTCGCGGACGGCGAAGGTCGGGAGCACCTCGGGGTGCTCCAGGAGCACCCGGCACGAGCCCAGCCCCATGGCCACCCGGTGGCGCTGCGCCGCCTCCGCCAGGGTGCGGTTGATCTGGCGCGCCCGGTTCGTGCCGCCGGTCATGCACGAGAAGAGGAGGGGGGCCTCGAGCCGGCGTCCCAGGAAGGACGTCCCCAGCGTCACCGACTCGAGATCGATCTCAGGGAGCGCGCGGTGCTGGAAGTGGTAGCGCTCGAAGCCGGTGGTGATCCCCTTGGCGGCCACGTCCTCCTCGAGGTTGATCCGGATGTGCTCGGCCTTCCGGTCGACGATGTCGGGCTGGTCGGCGGGGAGGGGCGAGACGCTGCCGAAGGTCACGGCTGGGGCTCCGCCGTCGCGCGTGCGAGCGTCACGGGGGCCGCCCTGTCAGCCGGTCCGGTGGGCGACGAAACGCGCGATCGCCGCGAAATCCTCGACCCACCGGGCGTCGAGCCCGGAGCTCGCCACCGCGGACATCGCCGCCTTGCAGGTCTGAGCGGCCGCCACGGCGGTGCCGTCGGGCTCGCCGAGCGAGGCCAGGATGTCGCGGATCAGCTCCTCCCCATCCTCCGCCGCCGGCTCGGCGTAGAGCTGGCAGAGCCGCCTCTGCTCGGCGTAGGAGGCCCGGGAGAAGGCGCTGACCACCGGGTAGGTGAGCTTACGCCGAGCCAGGTCGGAGGTCCGACCCTTGCCGGTCCGGTCCGGGTCTCCGAAGCTGCCGAGCCAGTCGTCCCGGATCTGGAAGGTCTCACCGAGCAGCCGGCCGGCGTTGCGCAGCTTGGTCACGGTGCGGGTGGAGGCGCCGGCCAGGATCGCGCCCATCTCCAGGCACGCACCCAGGAGCGCCCCGGTCTTGGCGGTGATGAGCCGGACATAGGTGGCCCGCGGGGTGTCGGGCCGGCCCTCGAGGGCGAGGTCGAGGCTCTGTCCCTCGATCACCTCGAGCACCGCCTGGCTGAGGGCGCGGGCGGCCCGCATCCGCCGGTCGGCGCGCGGGCCCGGGGCCAGCAGGGCGAGGTAGGCGGTCGCGAAGAGACCGTCGCCGGCGTTGATGCCCTGGGCCTCCCCCCAGACCGCCCAGACGGTCGGCCGGTGCCGCCGGGTCGTGTCGCCGTCCTGGATGTCGTCGTGGACCAGCGTGAAGTTGTGGACGAGCTCGACCGCCGCCGCCGCCGGGACCGCCCAGTCGGGCTCGCCGCCGCAGGCCTCGCACGCCCAGACGGCGAGCCCGGCCCGGAACAGCTTGCCCCCGCCACCCGCGGTCGGCTCCCCCTCCGGGGAGGCCCAGCCCAGGTGATAGGCACACATCTTTCCCAGTGGCGAGCTGCTGGGGGGCAGCGCCCAGCGCAGGGCGTCCTCGACCAGCGGCAGGTGACGGCTCAGCGAGAGGGGAAGTGCGGGCGGTGCGTCCTCCGGCGCGAAGGCGTCGCGGTCGTCCTCCGCGATGGCCCCGGCGGCGGAGAATGGGACATCGGCGATCACGGACATGCTTCTCCTCCACGTCCCCTGAAAGTTCTCTGATGGTAACTATCCGCACCCGCCGCCAGCAAGCCGCCGGGCCGGAGCCCTGAGGTCGAACGGGCGGAAGGAGGCTGGTGGCTCCTGGGCTCCCAGGCCACGGGGCGGCCGGCTGGGATTCGCTGACCCGGTGTGTACCATTAACCTCGTGACAACCATCGAGAGCGGGAGCCCGAGCCCTCAGGTTCGCCAGGTGCTGGGAGCCTACCTGGACGCGAGCCTCCTCACCGACGGGCTCCAGACCGAGCTCTGGCGCGAGGCGCGCCTGACCCTGCCTCAGCTGGCCGTCCTCCGCAGCCTCCGGGACGGCGGTCCTCAGACCGCCGGGCGGCTGGGGGAGACCGTCGGGCTGTCCCCCGCATCGGCCACCCGGCTCTTCGACCGGCTCGAGGAGCGCGGCCTGGTCCGCCGCCGCCGGGGACACGACGACCGCCGCTGCGTCGAGATCCACCTGACCTCGCGCGGGCGCCAGCTCGTGGGCGCGGTCAGGGCGCTCCGGAACAGCCCTCTGCGGCGCGCCGTCGAGGCGATGAGCGAGGCCGAGCAGCGCTCACTGGCGACCGCGCTGCGCCGGCTCGCGGATCAGGCGCGCCGGCTCAAGCGGCTCTCCCCGCGGGTCGCGCTGCCGTGAGGACGGCCGGGCCGTGAACCTGCGGCGCCGCCTCGTCCCGCTGGTGGTGGGGCTGGCGACGGTGCTCGGGCTGCTGATGGTGGTCCAGCCGTCCCGCGTGCTCGTGGCGCTGCGTGGCACCGACCTCCGCCTGGTGGGAGCGGCGGCGCTGGTGACGGTGGCCTTCTACACCGTTCAGGGAGTCCGGTGGCACCTCCTGCTCCGGGCGGCGGGGGTCAGGCTGCGCCTGCACGAGTCCGTCCTGATCAACCTCGCGGGGCAGACCGTGACCGCGGTGCTCCCGCTCGGCGACCTCACCCGGGCGCTCTTCGCCAGCGAGGCGACCGGCGCCCCCTTCGGCGCGGCCGCCGCGGCGGTCACGGTCCAGGAGCTCACCTTCACCTCGCTCCTCGTGCTCAGCGCGACCCCGGCCCTGATGGGGATCCCGGGCGGCTGGCTGATCACCACGGTGGTGCTGGGGGGCGTGGCGGGAACCCTGCTGATCCTGCTCGTGCCGGCCATCTACCGTCCGATCCGCGCGCTCCTGGGCGTCATCCCCGTGGTGCGCCAGGCCGCCGTGCAGGTCGACACCCTGCGCCGCGAGAGCGTGGTCCTGCTCACCCGGCCGGTGGCGATGGCGAGTGGTGTCATCGACCTGGCCCGGGTCGCCCTCGCCGCCGGGGCCCTCCAGCTCCTCCTCCACGCCATGAACATCCAGCGCGGGTGGTGGCTGGCGGTCCTGGTGGTGGCGGTCGCCTACGTCGGCGGGGCCCTCAGCTTCCTGCCCGGGGGCATCGGCGCCAACGAGGCCAGCGTGATCGGGGTCCTGATCGGGTTCGGTGTCCCGGTCGGCCAGGCCGCGGCGGTCGCCCTGCTCGAGCGGCTCCTGCTCACCGGGGTGCCGTCGGTGGTGGGGCTGCTCGCCTATGCCGCCATCCATCGCAGGCTCCACCTGGGCAGCCTGGTGGCCTCGCCCCGGGCCGCCCTCTCCGCAGCTGGCGCTCCAGCCTGCGAGGTGGCCGCCTGACCGTGTCCGGTCCCGGCCCGCCACCGCCGCGTCGCGGCCGGCGCTCCGTTCCTGCGGAGGGCCCCGAGCCCACCTCGGCCCCAGCTGAGGGCCCTGCCCGGCCGCGACGCTTCCGGGCCACCCAGTTCATCCCCATCGCGGTGGGGCTGGGCGCGGTCGCGGCCCTCATCGTGGTCTGCAACCCGTTTGCGCTGGGAGGGGCCATCGCCCAATTCAACCTGCTGCTGATCCCGGCGATCCTCGCCCTCTCCGCCGCCTACTACGTCCTCCAGGGGCTGCGCTGGTACTTCCTGCTCCGCGACGTCGGCGCCCGCATCGGCATCGGCGACAGCATCCTCCTCAACATCGCCGGGCAGTCGACGACCATGCTCCCGCTCGGCGAGCTGAGCCGGGCGGTGTTCGCCAGCGAGGCGTCCAGCGATGTCGAGTTCGGCGAGGTCGTCGCCACGGTGACCGTGCAGGAGCTGATCTTCACGCTCATCCTCATCCTCATCGCCGTCCCTGGGGTGCTCTCCATCCACCGCGCCCTGCCGGTGCTGATCGTCGCCCTGGTGGGCATCGCCGGCGTCTTGGTTCTGCTCCTGGTGCCGGCCTGCTTCCATTTCGTCCACCACCTGGTCGAGCGCACCCCGGTCCTGCGCCGCTTCACCGGCCAGGTCGACCGCCTCCGCCAGGAGACGGTGGTGCTGCTCCAGCGCCCCGATACCTTGGGCTGGTCCTTTCTCAGCCTGGCCGGGGCGGGGGTGTCGGTCACCCTCTTCTGGCTGGTCGTCTGCGGCCTAGGCGGTGACCTGAGCTGGCCGGTCACCTCGTTCGTCCTGGCGGCGTCCTACGTCGCCGGGGCGGTGAGCCTGATCCCGGGAGGGATCGGCGCCGCCGAGGCGAGCGTGGTCGGGCTCCTGGTCGTGGTCGGCGTCGACCCGGCGACGGCGGCCGCCGCCGCACTCCTCCAGCGGGTCGCCGACAAGGGCTTCGCCACCCTGATGGGCTTCATCGCCTATTCCATCGCCCGGCGCCGCTTCCGGCTCAGCGGTCTGACCGCGCTCCGACCCGGCCCCCCCGCGCAACCGGGGGCCGCGACGACCATGGAGCCGGCCGGTGCCTGACGCCGTCGGCCTGGGGCGCCATGCTCAAACCCCGCGCCGGGGGGCTGTCGCCGGAGCCCGAATCGGGGGCCTCGACGCGCCGGCCAGGCTGGTACCCGCGGCCGGCGGTACCGACGATTCGATGAGTTCAGACACGTTGGGTGCGTTCGCTCCGACCTGTGTATCACCCCGACCCGTGTATCACCCCGATGGGTGATACCGCGAGCGGTACTGAGGCGTACATTGGGCAGCGCATGAGTTGGCACCGTGGTCGGGGCGTCTCCGATCGGGGGGCCGTGGTCGGGAGTAGGATCGCGCTCACCCACTGGGCGCGGCGCCCCGCATCCGCGGTTGCGCGACGAGACGGCGCGTCCCCGTGTCGCGACCGAGGTTTCCCCCGCCGGCGCCTCCCCGTTGCATTTGGTTGAGCCGGCGTATCCGCCCGGGGCCGGGCGTCGTCAGAAAGGAGGGAGTCATGTCCGTGGAATCGTCTGAGCAGGGCGGCAACGCTCGCCGGGGTTGGGGGGCCAAGCTGCCTCACCGGCTGTGGGTCGTCGTGGGCCTGGCCGCCATCGGCGCGGCCGCCTGCGGCTCGACCAGCAGCAGCAGCAGCAGCGTCAGCACCAACGTCGCCAACATCAACCCCACGGCCTGGAACACGTCGACGGTCTCGTGGCTCGCCGCCAACGCCAACTCCACGGGGACAGCGCCGTCGACGCCGACCGGGACGCTGAGCCTTGCCGGCTCCACCGACGTCTCCGGGATGCTCGACCCGCAGGGCGAGTACGACACCATCGGCTACAGCGTGCTCCTGACCATGGACCGTACCCTGGTCGGCTACCCGCCTTCCACCAGCTTCAACACCGCAACGTCGCTGGTCCCCGACGCCGCCAGCTCCTACACGGTCAGCTCCGACGGGTTGACCTACACCTTCAAGATCCGGTCGGGGATGAGGTGGGCGGTGACCGACCCGACCACCGGGGCCCCGGTTGCCCCCGACGACGGGACACCGGTGACCTCCCAGGACTTCGTGACCGGCCTCGAGCGTGAGTGCGACCCGACCCTGGCCCCGAGCGGCAACCCCAGCTACTACACCTCCACCATCGCGGGCTACAGCACCTTCTGCAGCGGGTTCGAGGCGCTCCCTGCCACCGACACGGCGGCTCAGCGGGCGGCCTACATCGCCGCCAACCCGATCTCGGGACTCTCGACCCCGGACAGCTCGACGCTGGTGGTGACCCTCAGCGCGCCCGCGTCGGACTTCCTGAACATCATGGCGATGTTCTTCGCTGCCGCGGCACCGCCCTCGTCGTTGAACTACGTGCCCTTCACGGCCGGCAACCCGATCTGGTCCGACGGCCCCTACGAGGTTCAGACCTACACGCCGGGTCAGAAGATCGTGCTGGTTCCCAACCCCTACTGGGGCGCCACCACGGGCACGAACACCGCCGCCACCAGCTGGAGCAACGACCCGATCCACCACCGCTACGTGGCCTCGATCAGCATCAATGAGACGCTCGGCTCCGACGCGGCCGCGGACGAGGTGCAGGAGGAGATCCAGGCTGGCACGCTGGACCTGGAGTGGAACACCACGGTCCCGGCTTCATCGCTGCCCAGCCTGGCCAACTACAGCAACGCGGAGTTCGGCAGCTTCCCCTCCCCGGGGATCACCAACCCGTACCTGGTCTTCAACCTCCAGGCGAGCACCCCGCTCCAGAACGTCAAGGTCCGCCAGGCCCTGGAATACGCCATCAACAAGGTGGCACTGGCCAAGATCTACGGCGGCACCGACTTCAACGTGCCCCTGAACCAGGTCTTCGGCCCGGGCGCGGAGGGCTACATCTCAGGCTACGACCCGTACCCCACCCCCAACAACGAGGGTGACGCCGCCAAGTGCAAGTCGCTCCTGAAGGCGGCGGGCTATGCGAACGGGTTCACCATCACCGACTTCTATCGCACCGACGGCAACCACCCGGCTATCTTCGAGGAGGTCCAGAAGGACTTCGGGGCCTGCGGGGTGACCGTCACCGGCAAGGGCATCTCCCAGGGCTACTACACCTCCTCGGGCATCCTGCAGACCTCGGCCAGCGCGCTGGCCAGCTCGGGATGGGACATCACCGAGCCGGGCTGGGTCCCCGACTGGTACGGTCCCGCCGATGCCCGGTCGATCCTCCCCGACCTCTTCGGGAGCTCGGACTTCCCGGGCACCAACTGGGGCGACTTCAGCAACTCGACCGTCGACAACCTGATCACCGAGGCTGAGACGGCTCCCACGCTGGCGAAGGCCACCTCCCTCTGGCAGCAGGCCAACAAGGCCGTCATGGCGCAGGCCCCCTTCATCCCCTTCCAGGGACAGCTCACCAACCTGATGCGCGCATCCACGGTCCACAACGCCATCTACAACCCCTTCTCAGCCCAGTACAACCTCGCCGACATCTGGCTGAGCTGACATCCGCATTCAGGGCTCGGCACCTCCGCCCCACCGGACGGAGGTGCCGGCCCACTGGCCCGTCGCCATCGCTGAGATGCGACACCGAAGCGCCACCCCTGAGCCAACCCCCCTCTCTCCCCTAAACACGCTATCGTGGTGACCGACGTGACGATGCCCGGGAGTGAGTCGACGAGCCCCTCCGGGCACGGCCCGAGCCTCATGAGCTTGCTGAGCGTCCGCGACCTGACCGTCTCCTTCCCCACCTCCGACGGGGTGGTGCGTGCGGTCCGAGGGCTGTCCTTCGACGTCGAGGCGGGGCGGACGCTGGGCATCGTGGGCGAGACCGGCTCCGGCAAGAGCGTCACGGCGCTCAGCCTTCTCGGGCTGAACCCCGGAGCCGACATCCGTGGCTCCGCGATGTTCGAGGGCCGGGACCTGCTGGCGATGAAGCCGGATGAGATCCGACGGATCCGTGGGGCCGAGATTGCCATGATCTTCCAGGACCCGCTCTCCAGCCTCCACCCCTTCTACCGGGTGGGCTGGCAGATCACCGAGGCGATCCGCACCCACACCCGGGTGAGCCGTGGCCAGGCGATGCGGCAGGCGGTGGAGCTGCTCCGCCTGGTCAGCATCCCCCAGCCGGAGCGCCGGGTGCAGGCGTTCCCCCACGAGCTCTCGGGAGGCATGCGCCAGAGGGCGATGATCGCCATGGCCCTGGCGCTCCGACCCAAGCTGCTGATCGCCGACGAGCCGACCACGGCCCTGGACGCGACCGTCCAGGCTCAGCTCATGGAGCTTCTCGGCGGCATGCAGCGGGAGCTGGGGATGGCGATGATCGTCATCACCCACGACCTCGGTCTGGTGGCCACCGTGGCCGACACCGTCCTGGTCATGTACGCGGGCCGCGGCGCCGAGAGCGCGGATTACCGAACCATCTTCAGCAGCCCGCACCACCCCTACACCCGCGGTCTCCTCGCCTCGATCCCGGGAGCCACCGGGAGCGGCGGGCGGCTGGTGCCGATCGTGGGACAGCCGCCGAGCCTGATCCGGATCCCGAGCGGCTGTGCCTTCCATCCCCGCTGTCCCTTCGCCATGGACGCCTGTGTTCGCGAGCAACCCACCCTTGCCCCGGTGAGTGGCGGAGAGGGGCACTGGTCGGCCTGCTGGCTCCCGCCCAGCGCGGTCGGCGTCGGCGCGGACGCCGACGCCGACCGGAGACGTTATGTGGCGAGCCGGCGGGGGCCGGCAGCCCTCCGGCTCCGCGGCGTCGCGGCGGCCGCCGCGGGGGGCGTCCTCCATGCCTGAGCCAGTCCCGGTGGAGCTCCCTCCACCCGGCGGGGAGACGCCGCCGGCCCACCGGCCCTCGGCCGAGACCCTGCTCCGGATCGAGAACGTCGTCAAGCACTTCCCGATCAAGCGCGGCATCTTCTTCAAGCGCCAGATCGGCAGCGTCCAGGCCGTGGAGGGCGTCAACCTCGAGGTCCATCGAGGGGAGACCCTCGGTCTGGTCGGTGAGACCGGCTGCGGGAAGTCGACCCTGGCCCGCTGCATCACCCGGCTCCACCCCCTCACCTCCGGCCGGGTCGTATTCGACGGGGTGGACATCAGCCGTCTCTCGGTGCGCCAGATGCGTCCCTACCGGCGCCGGATGCAGATGATCTTCCAGGACCCCTACGGCTCTCTGAACCCGCGCCGCCGGGTCGGCTCCATCATCGGCGACCCGCTCGCCATCCACGGCGTGGCCGAGGGCTCCGAGCGCAAGCGGCGGGTGCAGGAGCTGATGGAGACCGTCGGCCTCAATCCCGAGCACTACAACCGCTTCCCCTCCGAGTTCTCCGGTGGCCAGCGGCAGCGCATCGGGGTGGCCCGAGCC